>MDSZ01032681.1_pt1 | contig 32200 bp, 28 predicted proteins | sample 811201 | NCBI WGS metagenome assembly MDSZ01 (sample SAMN05326647, study PRJNA326480) | marine metagenome | isolation source: seawater | place: Indian Ocean: North | collected 2010 | reverse complement strand
CAGGCGCTCGTGCAACTCGCCAATCATCTCGGCGCGCAGGGTTTGGAGGCCAAACTCATTGAGGCCGTGGAGAAACAGCACGCCGTCGTCGGTCGTGGTGCCGATATGGAATTGGCCTACAACGCGGCCATGCAGTGCGACAATCATAACTGTTCCGGCGGAGATATTGAGCACCCGACGTTTAAAAGTTTCATGCGCGCTTACGCGCACAAACCTGGGTTTCACTCGTTGTTTTCCAAGGTGACGCATTTGATTCACACTGGCAATCATAAGAAACTGCACAAAATGGCATGCCGCACCGGATCCAAAGGGTTTGAGGAGTACCTGTGCCAGAAATGCAGTGCGGCGGTTGCGGAGTGCGACGGTCGTTGCGGCAACCCCGATTACAACAGCAAGCGTCGGTTGTACCAGACGTGCGTGTCCGGGATTCCCGCGGCCGTGATTCACTCTCCCAGTCTGGGATTCGAGTACCGTCCCACGTCCCAGCTGAGTCTTACGGCGCTCGGCGTGCCTCATTTGGAGGGAGGAGTGGTGGTGTCCAATGTTTTGCCTTGGGGACCCACCAAACAGCTGAAAAAGTACGACGTGGTGTCGGCCGTGAAGACCGAGGACGGTCTGATGCGCCTGGACGAGCAGGGAGAGCACTACTCGTCGAAATGGGGGTTGAGTCTTGGTCTGGCCGATTTGATCGAGCGCGCTCCCATGGGAACGCAGGTGGGATTCCAGATTCACAGAGGTGGACGCGATTTGACGCTGAATATTCAGCGATCTCCCCTGAAGAGCGAGGACAGACCGGCCGTGCGTCTTTTGGACAGGAGCGAGCAGCACTTGAACACGGGTGTTTCGGTGGGAGGTTGCACGTTTAAAATTTTGAGACTTAATGATCTGGCCAACCCTAGAATTGCGATGTCGACGGCGGCCAAGTACGCGGCGCCTCAGGAGCGCAACGCCACGAAAATTATTGTGGCCGACGTCAGCGAGCAGTCGGTGGCGTTTCACAACTACTCTCTGATGCCTGGAATGGTCGTGAGCGAAATCAATACGGAGAAACTGAGCGAGGAGCGTCCATGGCAGGATTTCTGCGAGAAACTCGTGGACGCGGCGCAGGGGAACGGTGTGGCGCTTCTGGGAACCGAGTGCGGAGGATGCGACGCCGTGCAGGTCTCCCCACAGGAGGGACAGGCTCTTGTACAGTACATACAGCAAATGATGTAAAGAAGTCTACTGCAGTTTAGTTTGTAAATTAAAATCTCAAAGTTGTTGTGTCTGTGTAGAGTTTGCGTCCGCGTTTTACAAGGTTGCTGCTAAACAAAGCAATTTCAAACTCGGCCGATGCTAATGTTTGTGGATACTGTTGATCTGGCCAGCAAGCAGCGCGCCAACCCTGTGCGCCTGCCTCCTCGCATACTTGTTGAATCACTTCCTCGTATTCTGTGTAGCTCATAAGACCTTTATTATCGCTGTCCCCACCCCAAAGCCGCGAGCGCCATTGCTTGTCAAAATTAACAATAACAATTGGCGTCAATATTTTGTATTCGTACAACTCACCTCTATGCTGTGCACTTGCAGTGCCTGCAAAATTAAACGTTGAATTTTCTGCATAAAAACGCGGTCTGCCTATCTTTGAAGTCTCGTCGTCATTGCACATTCGGTAGATAGTGCGGCCAACAGGTAAAATTATATTTCCAACTCCTGTCGGCAATGAGATTGGAACTTTGATTTTTACATTTTCAGGATATTTTATGACCCTGTAGACTCTATCTTTGAAATAAAATAGTCTGTACGCAATATTTTCTCTAAAAGCCACGAACAAAGTACTGTACATATCATCTGACGACTCTATTTCTCCATGTTTTCCTTTTAAAATCTCCACTACCTCTTTCTTTGATTTAAAATAATTTGGATCCCAATCTGCCATCTCGTGAAGTCCGCCAATTTTTTTCTCTATGCAAAACATTCATATGTGCTTAATATATACTGCGGACGCAGGAGGGACAGGCTCTTGTACAGTACATACAGCAAATGATGTAAAAATCAATCAAAAATTTAATGATGGTTCTCTAGGTGTAAATCCTAAACCCAGCAGCACACTGTAAAGTTGTCTTAGCTCCTCTGCTGATTTCGTGTCCAATCCCAAAAGGCTAACGATTTTATTTTTTTCGTAGCGTTTTTCCCTTTCCCTTTCCTCTTCCCGTCTCAACGTCGCGGGGTCCGAAGCAGTCATAGCTCGTGCCATGGCGTTGGCGTTGGCTCTGTCCAAATCCACGAATTGTTGGTAGCGTGAGGCGCCAAGACGCATTGCCTCTCTTGCTCTTTTTTGATCGGGAGTTTGCAGATCATCTTCGGTAAACTCTCTATCTCTTTTTAATCGAGACATTTTCTGCGTTGGCAGACCTACAATAGTATTTATACCCCCCAAAAAACTCTTGTCGTGTATTAAAGTACTTAATGAGCAAAAGTGACCGTTTCTTATGTTTGAGGAATCACCGCCGCCGCCGCCGCGCAAGCGGCATACCAGCAGCGCTTACGAAGCCGCGTACGGCTCGGCTTACGGCTCCGTTTACGGGTCTGCTTACAACGCCGCGGATTACGACGAAAACCAGTCGTGGCAGCCTATGGCGCGAGGCGATACGCGCGGCGCGCAGGTTAGGGTCTTCCAAGACTCTCTTGGGGGTGTCGTGCCGGGGAGCGTCCCCCCCGGCATGAGACCTCTAAGGGGTGTCTCTTCCCGCCGGGTAGCACACGCTCAAGTCTCCGATGGTCCCCAAGTCTCTTACAATCAAGTCTTCTCGTTCAGAACCACATCGTTCGGATCTGAGATGGGGGTGGATCCCTGGTCAGAAAGTGCGCCTTTCCCGAACACGGGAGACTTTGACCGTTCAAGAGGCGCCAACGGTCAAGAATCCTCTGTCCAGGTCAGGAATCCCCGGCCTCGTCTCCGCGACACGTTCTCCGACGTTCCGGCGTCGACGACATCCAGGTCTCGGATGGTGGTGTCGCCGCCGGTCAGAGTCCCGCTTTTAGCAAACCCTAACCTTGCGCTGACCCCCGTGCAGCCGGCCAGCGACGCCGAAGAGGAGGAGGACGACGACAACGAGGAGGAACCTATGTGGCAGAGTCACATGGATCGTTGGTTCCAAAACCTGGCGGCATCCACGCAAAAACGTTATCGCGTCATCATCAACAACTTTATTCAGTACCTTTTGGAGCACGATTTTGCGGGTCGGCCGCAGGATTTAAGAGACGTGAATAACGTGACGCTGGCACAGATGCAGCGCTGGATTGCGTCGTTCGGCGACAGGCGCAGCGGTACCAACTCCAACTCCATGAAACGCAAGCACGCCGTGTGCATCAAGAGTTTCTGGAAATCGTTGTTTTATCACTGGCAGGAGACGGGAGTCACGCGCAACGCCGCCGACGGGTTGAAAATACCGCCGCGTGATCGTCGTCTGCGCGTCGACAAGTATATGTCCACGGAGGACGTCCAAAAGTTTCTCGTGGAAGCGCGTCGCAAATCGTGTGTGCACACTGGTTTATTGGGACTCATGTACTACGCGGGTCTCAGAGTGGCCGAGGTGTGCGAGCTCAAGCACAGTGACATTGAGTTTGTCACGGAGAACGAGATAACAAGCATGATCGTGCGCGTGCGCGGAGACGCCGCCAAGGGATGCAGGTACAGAGAAATCAAGTGCAACAGAGAGGAGGCAATCACGTACTTGTACGACCAGCTCGAGCACCTGAGAGGGTTGTCTCCGAACGACTTTTACTTCCCCGGTGACAGCAGAGATCCGAATACGGGAGAGCGCAAAGGCAATCGCGGCGTCGAGGGAGTGTACCGCATTGTGAAAAAGTTTGGGAAAATGCCGAGCATCAACATGCCAAGAGTCACGCCTCACTGGTTCCGCCACGCGTTTGCGACGCACGCAAGAGAGCGCGGTAAATCCGTGCAATCTATTTCGCGCGCGCTGGGACACAGCAGCGTGAAAACCACGGAGATTTACCTGCAGGACCCCACAGGCGCTGCCGAAGATTAGCAACAAGTATATATATATAAACAATCAAAAAATTTGAAACATGAGTTCTGTACTTTATATATCACCCTTGGCATCACCCTTGGCATCACCCACAGGATCTCCCTTAGGATCTCCCTTGGCTGCTCGGTTGGCCTCCTCTATTGCTTTCTCAAACAGCAGAGTCCCTTTCACGCACGATGCCAGCACAGAGTTGGCGCGCGAAACGGAAACAGAGGACTCGCTGGAAACGGAAACAAGTATTCTAGATACCATCGATCAATTGTTGCGGCAAGTCACTCCTTCTCCGCCTCCACCGCCTCCGCCGCGTACCATGGTCATGTTTCCAAGACCTCCGCCTCCCGTCGTAGTGCCTCGTTCACCACCGACCGCAAACAGGAGAAGATCTTATGCTGTCGTACAGCTTCCCAGCGGTGGGTTCAGTTATCGTCCTAACTCAGAAAGATTTTTTCCGCGCGCCACAAGTCCCTCGCGCGGGTCCGTGCAAGGTCGGCGACCCAGGCAACAAAGGATTCCGCGACAGATTCGCGAATTGCGCGAATCTCAATCTGCCGCAGCAGTACCGTCCGCGCTCTCCACGATTCACTTTGACGAAACGATGGTGGCGCCGGAGGGTCGGTGCGTTATTTGTTTGGAGAATTTTTGCAATACGACAGTGGTTTTTGTACCGTGCCAGCCTGCGGGACACGCTTTCAAGGATCATATGTTTCACAATCAATGTCTCAGAAGATGGATTGATATTGAAAGATACCACGGCCGGCCTCGCAGCTGTCCCATATGCCGTTTCAAGTTCTGACATCTTCCTGTGACTCTTGCAGAGTGTAGAACTTTCTTTTGCTACGACGTCTTTCGGAGCGACAGCAACGCCTGCAGCAGCGGCAGCAGCACCAACAAGGTTCAGCGTCGACGGGATCTACGGGAAAAGCACAGAAAAAAAGACCGAAGGGGAAAAGAAAGATGATGAGAGACCACGTGACACATCCTATTTCTTTTCTGTCTCTGTCATCGTCGGAATCAGACATGTTTTCCACACGTTTTGTTTGTGATATATAGTTTTGATTTTTTCCTCCACTGTACAATCCGTATGTTAAGACGTCTCTTCGCCAAAAAATCCCGCGACATTCGCCTAGGCCGATGGTCGAGACAGCACCAAGCAAGGAAAGCCGAGCTGGCCAACTACGATCACTGCGGGACGTGCGGTACACCGAAAAAAAGAGTCGAGTCGTTTGACAACAGCATGGAGATCAGTTTGTGTGCGCTGCAGTCTATGCACGCCTACCCTAAAAGAAATTAAAACTTTATTTTTTTACTTTCGACTTGTTTTGCGTAACTGTACAGTTCCTTGTTTGACATTTTCCGCATGGAGGAAGCGACACTCGGTTCAAATTTGCCTTTGTGCAGCGTGTAGGCCAGCACTCCCAAAGATTCCATGACACGAAACGGTTTGTCAAAGTTTGCAGTGAGACTGAGGTCGAGAAACACGACGTGTTTCGAAAACCGGATTTCACTGCGACCCCCGATATCCTCGTGCATTCGAAGCAAGTTTACCACCATTTTCTCAAAGAATTCTGTGAGATCCACTCTTTTCGGTAAAGCGCAAAACATCTCGTAATTACGATGACCGTATCCAAACAGCGCGGGAAGCGTCCACCGCCAAACACTCGGCACGAACTGATTGACTTCGTAGAGAGATACGCGCGAGGCGTACTTTTCCTCTGATTCAATACAGCAACCGCACGCGGCGTTGCACGGATCCGACTGCAACCACAGACAAAATCTGGAACAACAGTGCGGATCCTCGTGTTCTTCAACCTCGACTCTTTTCTCTTTGGACCACTGCAGAAAGACGGCGTGTTTCCCAATGAAAATAGCGCGCTGGTAACTGGGTCTCAGCCACTCCCGAACGGCCAAAGCGTCGTACTCAATCTTACGTTTGTGCAGAGTAAAATTATCCGCCATTTTCTCGACGTCGAACGATACGCGCACAATTCCCAAAGCCTGTTTCACGTCAAACAAAGCGTAGGGTACTACCCTGATTCTTTTATCCAAGGCCACGTACTCGATTTCTTTGAAACAGGCGTTGGACGGCGCGCCTGTATCTCCCGACGACCCGTGACTTCCAGTCCATATCCAGGCACCGATAGTGATCTCGGAGATGGAGGGAAGCGAAGGAAAGGCTTTGTTGTACTGCAGGCGATAGTAGTCGGCGACTTCTTGGATACTTGTACCGGATTTCCACCACTCGTTTTTCCTGCCTCGAAATTGCCGCGTGTAAAATATTTGTGAGGGTGCGTCTCGTTTCAAGTAAAAAGACCACCCGCTTCCGACCGGTTGCAGACCACGGCGCACGCAGGCCACAAAAGCTCGTTTGGTTTTAGGTTGTTTTCCGGAAGCACACCCAGAACGAGCGCACGTGTTGCATTTGGGAAGGCGAAGTACTAGAAGAAAGAGGAGCGGCAGGACTCCCCAGTAGTGAGGAGCGACGACGAACAAAGTGACGGCCAAAGGCACTAGACATACTTTGAGTACCTGCACCGACACGTAAACAAAATCGTAAGTGCACCCGCGCATTTTCCGATGAAAAGCGTGTCTTGCTTCTTATACTCTTTTTGTACTATTTCTTCTGCAAGTTGGCGCTGAGAAAGAGACATGAACGCCTCGAACGCGACATCGTTATCCTCCGGGTCATCCGGATCCTCTGGATCTGATGTGTTCGGTTACGATCAGTGGAACTGGCACGTATCGCTCAAAGATACAGTATACTTTAGCTCAGGGTTTGTGTTAGGGTGTATCTTTATGTTTTTTGTGTTTTTTCTGCGCGCAAAGTGCAGGAAATCGCACGAGAAAAGGGAGGAGGAGGAGGAGGAAGATTCAGGACAGATGCTTTGAGCCTATAAAGGAATCAGGAAAGATCAAAAAGGAGATAGAAATGCAGTCTGTCTCTCCGAAATCGGATCTTTTCAAGATGGCCGCCTTGGCCATTATGCAGGACTGCGAGGAGTTTAACTTGGACAAAGTGGAGCTGGGGAAACATATGTACTACGCGCTGAACGGGAGGTACTCAAAAGACTCTTCTTTGTTTCGTTTACTTCAATACTTTATTGTGTACGACGAGGAGGGGTGGTGTATCACGACAAAGTGTGGGAATTTGATTTACATCGAGTATATTTTTGTGCAACCGGAGATCCATTTCAGCACTTGGTTCAAAAAACTCATGAAAACGTGGGAAAAGTACCCTGTGCGAGTGAGATTGAAGACGAAGAGCGCTGATCTCGTGCGCGCGGTGCACGACTACGGATTCCAGTTCAAACACCAAATCGCCGAAGATAAGAAACTATGTTTTGAGTACGAGTTTCGAAGGAGATCTCGTCGTTCCACTGGAACCACTGGAACCAATCCGTTATGATTTGGCAAACGGATTTTTTTCGGGGACCCGCACTGCGCTGTCGCCAAAGATGTACCATTCTCCCAAAGAGGTTTTCGGGGGGATTTTCTTTCCCGAGGGTAGCGTAGCTCCGCTCACGAGACCGTGTTGCGCCACCTTTGCGAATTTCAGATCGGGACCATACAATCGTAGAACCTCCATGGTATCCTCTATTCGGCAGCCTGCCGTATCTTATAGAGCGGTTTGCCGTTGGGTAACTTTTGCAGCGTCTTCGAGGCATTTAGCGAAGCCGAAGCACCAGATGCAGCGTCTTCCTATATATGTACTGCAAAATGCTATGTGATATATACACAATTATATGGAAACAGCGACATTCAAAAACAGATATGCAAAATACAGAGCAAAAAATAAGGATAAATTAAAAAACAAATTAAAAAAATGGAAAGGGAAAAATCACACAAGAATCAAGGATTACAACGCATGGTATCGTGAGAAAAAGAATGGAAACACTGTCGAAACGTGGCTCGAAAGAGCAGCCAAATTAGGATATAATAATGCCAGTAAAGGATGTGCTTCTTTACACAGAAAAAATCACGAGATTAGAAATAATATTACTGGTAAATTATGCAGCGCTTGCAAAGAATGGAACCCATTGGAAAAATTTAACCTCAATTCAAAAGCTTGGGACAAGAAAAGAACAACCTGCAAAAATTGCATGGCTAAAAAACGAAAAGAAAAATGCGCCGAGCGGACCGCTTATATGAAAAAGTATGAAAAGAAACGTAAACGTACAGATCCAGAATTTGCTCTTTGCAAGCGACTTCGCAGCAGGATTAACAGCGCGTTGAAAGGACAAAAGTCAAATTCAACGATGGAGCTGTTAGGATGTGATATCAAAACAGCAAAGAAATACATCGAAGACCAATTTGAAGATTGGATGTCATGGTCTAATACAAAAGAGTGGCATATTGATCATGTCGTTCCGTTTAATGCATTCAAAGGTGAATTAGACAAACAAACTCAGCGTATCGTTTGCTGGTATAAGAATTTCAAACCAATCTCTGCAAGAGCAAATTTGGAGAAAGGCGGCAAGTGGTCTGAGCTAGACAAACAAAATCTTATTTTTCAATATAAAGAAGAACATGCAAATAATATTTAGTTGTGTTCATTTCATTTACAATGTAACTCCATTCTCGTCTAACGCAGACGAAGAACCAGATGTACAAAAACCTGATACCTTTCGATATCAGCCGGAACGTACCTTAAGCGAATCAAACAGGGTTGATTAGACCCCTAACCGCCCATGACTTAGCGTTCTCTGACGCGGAATCGTATGCTAATCAATAACGCACTTAGATTCTCGCATGCGGATTGTCCAATCTCTTATTGTGATTACCATTGGGAACAGGAATTACCTGTGTTCTCGTGTCCAGCTTTCGCAGGCACGATGGTCATAAGAGCTCTAAGGAGTTCCCCGCAACCAGTTCATGTTAAGCATGAGCATTGCCTCTCACACTGACGCTACATCAATTAACGTCGCTTCTTTTTGAATATTATAGTCCGATAATGTTCTTCCGTCCTCAAGCTGTTTGCCTGCAAAGATGAGTCTTTGTTGGTCTGGAGGAATGCTGTAGAAATCGTCAGTACATATCGACCAGAAATACATAAATTGTGTTATTTTTCACCTACCCTTCCTTGTCCTGTATTTTCGCCTTGACAGTCTCGATGGTGTCCGAAGGTTCTACGTCGAGCGTAATGGTCTTTCCCGTGAGTGTTTTTACAAAGATTTGCTGGGAAAGAAACGTATATAAGGAGATAATGAGTGTTAGTGCAGCAGAGCACGTGCGGCATGGTCAAAACGGCGTGCGAGACCAAAAAATGTGGTATGTGCAAGGAAGTGAAACCACTCGATCGTTTTGAAACACGACAGAGGCGTGGTAAATTGGGAGTCATCACGTTTCACAGAAGTTACTGCAAGGAATGTCGTAAAATCTACAATAGAAAAACGAGAAAAACCGACGAATACAGAAGAAAAAACGCAGAGTACAGGAGAAAGAGAAGACGCGAGGACATAAATTTCCTCGTGGCACACAGACTCAGAAATAGACTTTACATGGCGTTAAAGGGGAGAAAAAAAACAGGCAAAACAATGCATCTCGTCGGCTGTTCCAAGAAAGAAATGGTGGAGTGGATTGAGTCACAGTTCAAAGATGGTATGTCCTGGGAGAACATTCACATCGATCATATGATACCCTGTGCGTCGTTCGACGATTTGAGTTCACCGGAACAGCAGAAACGGTGCTTTCACTACACCAACTTGCAGCCGATGTTCAGTCTCGCCAACATGGGGAAAGGAGCGAAAATTCTGTACGACATGAAGTGGTGTGGAAAAGAGTGGCATATTATGACGGAGGCGGGTTATGTACCTAGAACAACTTTGTACAGTAAAAGCTTACCATGAGATTATTTTTTTTTCACAGACAAATATGACTTCTACAGTTTATAGGACTAAATTTTCATTTCCTCCAGTTGCTCTGCGATGGGTGCAAGCCGCGGCATATTTTTCCGCGATATTCGTCTTTCTCTGGCCAACGCTGCAACCATCTCGTCTAAATCCGAGTCTATGCTTCTTTTGCTTTTGCCGCCTGGACTTGGAATGTTCATTCCGCTGCTTCGAAGCGCTCTTCGAAATCCCCTGCCGCTCGGAGTCTCAAAGAGCTTTTGTTTCCCTGTCTGCATGTCGGCCAGGTTTTCGTCGTCAAAGGCCTGGCGAGCTCTGTATCGCGTCGTCAGTTGAATCTGCATCAGATCGCGAATGTTCGAAGTATTGAGAGGCGGTGCGTTCGATTTCAACCATATGTGAAAATGCGGCGCGGGGTCGTCGATGATCTCCAACTCCATGTTCGTGGAGACTCCCAGTATAGATCTCTTTGCGTTCTCAGAGTTGGTTTTGGATCTTTTCGTCGAAGGTCTCTCCGGCGTCTGGAACACGAGTCTGCCGGGTCTTAGTGACTCGGCCGCCTTGGCCGCCTCCGCTGCCTCAATAGCCTCGGCCAAAGGCGCTTTGTCGAGCAAGTCGTCGGGTCCCTGCGCGTACACCCGCGCCGCAACGGCGTCTCCGTGTTTTCCCTGAACGAGACGGCGAACACGCCGAAGCAACTCCGATTTCTTATCCCCTCTCCTGATGGCAGAAGTCACGGCCTCCGAGGCAAGGGACAAAATGTACTCTCGACATTTTTTCGTGTCCTCGGAGACTAAAGTACTGTAGGTCCACTCGTCGCCTGAAATTCTTTGCACCGACTTGAAAGATCTCTGCAGTTTTGATGCGCCGCGCCTCCCCGATTTGGCGTACGCGCGCGTCTCCCCGTCTTTTCCCTCGGCTCTCACCGTATATTTGGTGGTCTCGGCATTATTTCCAAGAAGAACGCGCACGACGACGACGGAGTTCGTGCGCTGCAGTGATATTCGACTGAAAAGACCACTGAGCTCTTCCGCGGAAAGAGGACGCTGTGCGATACGCTGTGCGGCGCGTCTTCTTTTCGGCATTATTTTTGTGTATAAAGTTTAACAGCACAACATATAGTATTAAAAAAAATGCTGCTCGTGTGCCTGGCAATATGTCTTATGCAGCTGCAACAAGTGGAAGGGAACGCGCTCTTCGCCACCACTTCCGGTTGGCAGGAAGTCGTGTACGCCAACACCCAAGCCGAATTATCCGGTGTGGCTCCGGAACCCGAATTGAGCGTAAAGGAGCTCCGCGGCGTATTTAAAAGCGTGTGGACGGATACGCATCGTTTGTGTCCCACGCTTCCCAAAGAGGGTCATCGATACGTCGACGTTGGTTTTGACACTCGACTTCTAGCGGAAGACCAGTACGCAAGAGTGCTCGGATGGGCGACAAGATCCGAGATTTTATTTCAGGGAACGTGGACGAGCGCGTTGACGTCGCAGACAGTCCTGCAGGAGTCGCTGAACATACACACGCACTACTTGGGGAAACTAAGAGTTGCGAAGGCGCCTCCGGGTGGATGGTGGAGGAGTACGGAGGGGTTGTGCAGGTCCAAGTTTCGTCTCCAAGATATTTTGCTTCACGAAATCATGCATATTGTCGGCATTTCGACGACGATACGCCGAGAAAACGAAGTGCTCGTCGCCGGGTCGCCGTTTCACGGAATATGCTTCCCCTCGGACTTTGACGTAAACATACGAAACGCCAGCGGGTACAGACTCGTCGACCATCGCTGTGAGGTTCAGATTCCCCTGGAAAAGGGACCCTTTTACGTCAACGGAGTGGAGTTGTACCAACACGAGGAGCAGTTTTTTCAGGGAACAAGTCTGTCTCACTCGGCGAATCCAGGTGCGCTTCTCACAGCGTCGGTGGGTGCGTGTTTACCCGAAGGTCCGCGAAACTTGACGGATATCGACGGCAAGCTTTTCGAGTCCATCGGTGTGGCGTGCGCAGGCCTTACAAGTGCAGAGGCGTCTGCCTGGCGCGTGTCCTACCCGCAAGACGACGAGGAACGTCCGAGTACGGCTCAAAATCTCTCCCCCGAGAAATCTGCAGCGCAATCCGAGGCTGTGGACGGGGTTGATTCAGAGACACCCCCTGCTCGCAGCGCGGCGTGGCGTCGCTCGACGGAGTGGTGGGGATTTGCAGCCACAGCTGCATGTCTTGCCTCAACTCTTTCCACTTTGTCTCGTCGGGATGATCTCTCACAGCTTTCAAAATAGCGCGGAGATCTCCGCTGCAGTCGTGGTCGTCCTCTTTCTGAGATTTGTACGAAAAGTATACGCCTGTGGCGTTTCCTAGCATCAACGCTAAAAGAATATAGGCGTTGGCGCCGATGACGAGCAGCACGTGCAGTGTTCCGAGAAGACTAGAGGTGAACGTGTACAGCAACAGTTTGCGAATGATCCTTTCTCTCTCCTTGCTGCCTTTTTTCGTAGTCAGCGCGGCGCGGCTCGCCTGCGAGTCTTTCGTGGCTAAAAAGTTTTGGAGAATGACGAGGAAAAAGGCAAACACGACGACGGCGGCAAAAATCCAAGTGGACTCGCATTTGTACCCGACGAGAAGCGCTTCCGAGTGATCGAAAAAAGAGTGGCTGAACTCAGTGCACACGGGTTCCGACATGACCTCTGATGCTCAGTCAAATTCGCTTGCTCTATATATAGCACTCGGAAATCCGTGGCGGGTAAAAATATGACCCTGCACCCCCACGTACTGATTTGGTGCGTGCTGACCGCGATTGCTTGCGTCGTCGTCCGCAGTACCAAAGACAACGATTTTATTCTGAAAAATTACGAGTTTGTGCACTCGTTTCGCGACGACAGAGTGCACGTCGGTTTGAGCCAGCGCAGTCTGAATGCGCACGACCCACTACCTCTTCGAGTTCCAGAGCCGAAAAACTTTAAACTTTTGCATCGACGCCATCTGAGCGCGATGAATCCGGAGACGTGGACAGACACGGCGTTTGACTGGAGAGAAGAAGTGATGTTTCCGGAAGTTCACCACCAGCTGAAGAACGAGTGTTTTGCCGAGGCGGCGGCGGCGACTCTGACGGCGCTGTGGCAACAGCTTTACGACAAAGAGGAATTTTTCAAGCCTGAAACACTAGTGACATGCGCAGGTGATACACCGGGACAGACCGCGCTGCCGGAAGACGTGTACCGCATCAAACAGGCTCTTTCTCCAAAATACGACTGTCACGTCGACGAGGGAGACGAGGAGTCCATGCGACTCGCCGAGCCTTTTGTGCTCTGCGATTTGTGGTCCGCCGTCAACATCGAAAAAGAATTAATGCATATGCTTCGCGCGGCACCCGTGGCGGTGGGTCTGCCGAGCACAAACCCCGCGTTTCTGAACTACAAGTCTGGTATACTAAAACCAAAACACGTGAACACGGCCTCGGGTATTCCGGACCACGCCGTTGCGCTCGTAGGGTTTGGCGAAGAGAACGGTGTACCTTACTGGACGGTACGTAATTCTTGGGGAAAGGATTGGGGAGAGTTGGGGTACGCGCGCATAGAAAGAAGAGACGACGGGTCGGGTGTGCTCGGAAGTTACGCGAGCGTCACGACTGCCATCTAATTTTTTTTCCTATAAACATAATGTGATCACGTACAACGCAAAAATGTTGTTTCTTTTTTTGCTTTTGAGTACCGCTTACGCGCAGACGTCCGACTGCGATATTACCGACGCTGTAAACGGTGTTTGTCCAAAATGGAAATCTGGGTACGCAAATAAGTGTTGGTGCAAGGACGATGTGGATTTCGAATTGGAACAGAGATGCAAAACGTACTGCAGTGACAACGCGGACTGTAAGGGATTTTATCTTTTCCACAAAGAAATAGATTTCACAACGCAAGTTCCGACACTCGTAAATTCAAAACAGTACTGCGAGTTTTGGACACAAGAGTGTGACGAAAGATTCAACTTTCTGAGCGCAACTGTAAGATCTTACACGAAAATAATAAGTGCGTCGTACTACGAGAAGAAAGGATACTGTAGTTTATCTGGTGCAATACAAGATATGCAGTTACTAGAGCATACCGAAGAGGGAAAATTAATGACCACGTGTGACGGATGCTCGTACGATCCGTGTGACGGGAAAAATTACGGAGATTTTTGCAAGTTGTGTGATCCTTTAGATCCGGATTGTGTGGAAGCGCAGGCGCTGCATATTTGCTCGGAATTCGGAGAGTGCAGACCAGACTCTCGATCGGACTACGAGAAATATTTTACAGAGGTGGTCTCGGAAAACACGATTTGTGATGTTGGAGTCTCTCCCAGCTGCGTGCACGATTATGATGAGAACGGACCCGTATACACCGACTCTTGTCCAGATGAAGATTACTATCCGCTTGACAACGAAGAGTCTTGCCGATTCTATTATCTTTCGCTTTTACAGTATCTGGAGAAAAATTACGGCAGCGACTCAGCTGCAAGCACGTTTCGCGTCGTGGACGAAAAGACACCAGGCAAACCTAAATGCTCCATGACAAACTTGATAATGACGGTATCGAGTATTCAAGGTATTGAAGTTATCTTTTATGCCAACAACGACTACGCGGATAGAGCCTCGTGTGAAGAAGCGGAGTTTAGCTGTGTGTGCACGTCTTTGTCCGCATCAGAGATTTTGGAAGAAGAAGAAGCGGAGCAAGACGAGGACGAGGCGAGCTCGGGAACGTTGACGCGGCACGGAGTGTGGGGTATAACTCTTTTTGCGATGGCGCTCATGAGATAATGACCAAGAAAGCTGGAGTGTGTGCGTACTGCGATCAATTCGTGAAACGCTTGACAAAGGAACACGTGATACCGCGATGTGTTGGGGGTGTGTTGAAAATACGAGTTTGCGCGGCTTGCAACAATAAAAGAGGATCAAAGGGAGACGATCCCGCTTTTGAGGCGTGGTGCAGAAAATATCCGGATGTATTTAAGAGAGCGATCCAAGTATCCGTAGATCCTACGCAAACATTGATTTGGTTGAGACTCTATGGAAAAGATAAGTGTACCGGAAAGGCGGTTGAAACCGACGAAGAAGCAAAGATTGAAAAAGAAAAATCACGAGAGCGTGCAGCAAAAGACGAAGACCAAGAAAAAAATTCTTGCCAAAAAACCGACAAAAGCCGAGCGAAAACGGAAAGCCGCGCGCGACGCCGCCGCGGCTCAGTTTGGACGCGTCAGTTGCGCAGAGTGCCAGGTTGCAAAGTGTAAGCGAGATTTCAGTCAAACACAATTACTGAAAACTGCACCAAAGTGCAGAATGTGTGTAAAAGTAGTAGAAAGCGAACAAAAGTAAATTCATTTTTTTTAGGAAAGCAAAACGTACTCCTCGATGGCGCTGTGATCTCTCAGCGGAAACAGTTGAATTTTACGAACTCCCTCCATAGCCGAGCAGACTTCAAACACGTCTGTCATATCTTTCACCGGAACGATTCCCAGTCGCGCGAGCGCGCGAGCGGCGTTTTTCAAAACCTTTCCGGGAGTTTTGGTGTAGAGAAACGGTCTGAGACAAGCGTGCAACCTCGCTTCCTGCTGGTCTCCGAAGGCGACGCAAAGACTCCCCCAAGTGCGTTTGGTAGGCTCGTCGTCTCTTGTTTTAAACGCGGCTTTCACCCCGGCGTTGTGCAGACTTTTGAGTGCCTTAAATATGCGAGCGTTTTCTTCGCGCGCCTCGTCCTCCGAAACGTACACCTCGTCGTCCTCTTCCATCATCGTGTAGTATAAGGGTCGAGATTTTTTTGTTTGTGTAAAAGAACCATGTCTCACAAGGATATACGCAGCAGTGTCGTCATGTTGGAGTGCACGAGCAAGTGCATTTCCACCACTGAACCTTATCGGATACTCGGAAGAGAAAAGGGAGTCGGGACTGCGTTCCGAGTGCACCGCAAACACTTCCCGGCGTCGGCTCCCTGGAACACAAATAATACCATGCTTTTTCTGACGAACTGGCACGTCGTGACGGCGTGCGAGAGGCGCAGAGTGAGAATCCGAACGACCAAATCACCCTCCTACTGCTGCGGAGAAGTGGTGCACGCCGTACCGGCGCTCGATTTTGCCGTGGTGGCCGTGAAGCAGTCCGAAGAGGACGAGACGCTCGATCCGTTTTGCTCCGCGCCGGCTTCGGTGCTGAAAGATATTCGGTGCGTCGAGCTGCACGTGGATCCGCTTCAGGCCAACCAGCAGCGCATTTTTGCCTGTGGTTTCCCCATGTTCCTGGAGGCTTACGTATCTCAAGGAATTTTGGGAAGCCGCAACAGCGACAGCTGTGATTTCTGGACGATTGATTGTTCCGTCAACTCGGGAAACTCAGGCGGACCCGTCGTGCTCGAGGACGGTCGGTGTTTTGGAATTGCGACGGCCGTGGAGTCCGAGGCACAGCAAATCGCGTACGCGACACCCATTAGTTCGGTGCTCGCGTGGTTTCAAAATCACTGGACCAAAGAGACGGGTTTGATAGGTCACTTCCCTCGATGGGATTTCGGTCGTCTCATTCCCCGCACCGACGCTTTTGACAGGGAACACGGGTTCCCCTCGGATCTCGACGGTGCTATCATTACCGGGTTGAGAAAAACGTGTCCTTTTGATTTGAGAGAGGGAGATGTTGTGGTGTCCATAAACATATCAAAGGCGGAGGAGGTGAAACTCGATAAGTTTGGTACGGCGACAGACTACGAGCATGGAGAACCTCGTTTTTCCATTACGTCGAACGCCGGATTTATTTGTCGGTGTTCAAAAAACACGACGATGACGGTATGGCGGCCGTCGGCCAAAGCAATTCGGCGCGTGCCGTGCTACCCCTCCAAAAAGTTATTGGTGGAACAAAGCTGCTACCCGGAATTTATTGACCCGAAAGTCGCTTTGCTCGGCTCTATGGTGTTCATGCAGGCCACGCACGATTTTCTGCAGGGGGGTGTGGAGGACGATTCCGACGACGAGGATCATATTCCCGCGGCCAAAACGTTTCATATACTGCGCCAAATACACGAGAACCGCGCCAAAGCCGTGGTTGTGCTGAGTCATTTTCACGAGGACGCGTACGTATCGTCTTCAAGAACTTTGGAGCGGGGTGATATAATTACGCATATTGGCCGCACGGCCGTCAAAAACGTGGACCACGCCGAGAGGTTGATTCAAAGACTTGCCAGAGAGTTTGCAGAGGGAGACAGGGAGAGAGTCAAAATCACGGCCTCGGACAAACAGGTATGGTTGGATTTGAATCGACTGTTTCAGGAGGAGCAGTTGTGCGCGGCGGAGCGCGACGTTTCCAAACTATGGCTGTTGACGGAAAAAATGAGAGTGGCGGAGGAGCAGAAGCTGCGCCAAGGAGTGGATCCGAAGCGCAAGCGACGAGTGCTCGAGAAAAATAAACTGACCGCAACCCTCAGCACTTTGGTGCACTCTAGGCCTGGGTCACCCGTCAAAAAGAAAAGAAGAAGTTTACGACTAATGCAGTAGATGTATATAAACAAAAGTGTATTAAAAACAAAAAAAAAAGAATGATTTTACTTTTCGGTGCAAAGCGATCGGGAAAAACCCTGCTCGCAAATACTATGACAACTCATCAGACACACAGCTGCAAGGATTTCGACGAGTACGAGGGACTTGGTAACCTGCGTCTTGTGGACGTGCACAATACCAAAACTTTTACACAAAAACTCGCGCGAAGATTAGATCAATCAAGAGCTTGTTTAGTCACGTGTCCTCGGGACGCGCAAGATTTTGACACAACGCGCGATTGGCTGGCGTTTGCGCGCAGAACGTTTCCGCGGAATCCAATTGCGCTCGTCGTGACCAAAAACGATTTGACACCGTGTGCGGTGGATTTAGGTGAGAAATTCGGCGTGCGTTTTCGCGGGGAAACGAGCGTAATACCCGAAGCTGAGTTTGAGTCTGAGATTCTGAACACCATGACGCAATCTTCCGCGGATCGTTTATTTTACACTTCGGCTGTTCGTCGATCCGGTGTGCGCGACGTGGAAAATTGGTTGTTCGATGTGACCAACTCGGAAACGCAGTTTTTTGGGTTTGGAGACAAACAGTCAAGACAGGGGTTACTCGGAAAAAAAATATTTCGGAAAAAGCGAAGACAGGAGGATTGCGTCGGGGTCAACTGCGAAAAATGTATTGTGCAGTAATTTTCAAGGGGTATTTAAGGAACGATATGAACAGAGTGACTTTGCAACATGAACGAAGAAAAAGAGACAGATACTTTGAACACCTCTGCGGGTGAGTCCAAAGAGCAAAATGAGGTGGTACGGCAACTACGTACGGATTTCACCGTGACTAACCCGGCGCACCTCGTATCCGAAACAGGCGCACCCAAAGATATTGTGCAAGTGGTCGAAGGAGGTTTGGTTGCAGGTGTTGGAGGTCTTAATGCTGGAGGTATGGGTGTAATACCATACTCTAATGGTATTGGAGGCAGTGCAATACCTGGTTTGGTTATGAATCCAGACGGTTCAACGAACGAATTTTCAGATATTCCTAGTGTAAATACTCCGTCCGCAGAAGAAGGCGAACAGGCAAGATCTGATGCTCTTGAAGCTGTTGATACTAATACTGGTGATGCTACTGCCAACAAGCCAAGCGACGAAGTTAAGAAACCAGATTGGTTGAGGAAGGCCGAAGACGCTGTGAAAAATGCTGGGGAAAATGAGATCGAATCTGTGAATATTGACGGTCCAGAGTTTGATACGGAATCTTCTGCTGAGACCGCCGAGACCGCTGAGACCACAAAGCCTGTCGCGGATGGTGTAGATACCACGGAACTAGAACCAGAAGTTGATTTTGGGTATCAAGAAGAGGGTTTGCTTGGTCCAAAGCGCGAAGGTTGGCGGGAAGGTAAGCAACCTTCCCTGGCAGAGACCGAGGCGGCTGTGAAGGATGCCATTCGGGATCCTAATGAATCTGGGTTAATACAATCGGTGGGGAACGTGTTGGGTTCGGCGGTAGGTGCAGCGACTTCGGCTATGGATGCAGTCGCTGGTGCGGTCGCCAGCGGTATTATGCCGGGTACCGGGGAGGATGCCGCACAACCCGACGCACAACCTGCCGCTGATCCTGTAGACCCTAAAGCCAGTAAGGAGTTTCAAGAGGCTGTAGCAAATGCGGATTTAAGTGGTATTGATGTGTCGAAAACCGATATGTCATCCGATGCGACATCCGATGCGGCGTCTGGTGCCGTCGCGGAAACATCAGATCAGCCTGTCATGTCCAATGAGGTTATGGCTCCAATAAAGTACCCTACTCTTTACGAAAAAAATCGCGATCTAGGAGAGTTGCAGGAGGATTACACCGAGAAGGACGCTGAGGGTTTGGAAATATCGGAAGATAATTCACCCGATCCAGAAACAGAAATGGCCACTGACGTACCGGGTGCGCCTTTGGAATACCGAGAACCAGTGAACGCTGAACCTGGTCGAATGGAGGATTTGGATCAAAAAGAATCTGATATGAATGAGGCAAATCAAAAGGCAGTAGAGAGTATTGAGGCCGCAGGGAAGGCCATGGACAGAGTTGATAGAGCTGCCTCTCAAGCGGAACAAGCCGCAGCAGCAGAGCGTGAGTTTAAAGAAGAGTCAACGCGCGTCGATAGATTTGATAAAGAAGTTGTACAACCTAGTATTGAAAAAGCGGTAGCGGAGGCCAAAAAAAGCGCCGAAGCGCAATTGCAGGCCAAACAGCAAGAAATTGAATTGTTGCAAAAACAGTTGGTTGAGCAGCAGAGAAATCTTACTATGAAACAAAACGCGACAGACGGTCTTGTCATGGATACATCTCTTCTGAAGACTCAAAAGGCGCTAGCAAAAGCAAAGGCGGAGACAGAAGCAGTAAAAAAACAGCTTGCGAAAGCTAACGAAGAGGTCAATAAAGCAGAGCGTCGCGGTAGAAACGCAGGTATGCAGACCAGTAAATTTGAAATGCAACAAACTGAAAAAGCACTTGAGGATGCGCAAAGTGAGCTTAGCAAAGCAGAAATTGAGTTAAGAAAAGCCGAGAAAAAGAGAAGAATTGCTTTACAAAAGGCTGGAGAAATCGCCGAAGAGTATGGAAAAGTACGATCCGAACACGAAGCTTTGAAAGAGGCTTTAAGAACGGGAAACATGCAAGCGCTGACAGCGATTGGTGGTGTTGCTGCTATTGCGACGCTGGCAGGGAAAGCCAAGAAAGCTTACGACACCATGAAAGCGGCTACGAGTTCCAAAACCAACAAGTTTGATCTTGCGGTTTCGGATATGCTCGATCGGTTCGAGAAAAAACCTAATGCTCTCACCGGATTCGAGTCGAAACAGCAACAGTTTGAATCACAGGGTTGGCGCTACCTTTCCGACGAGAAAGGTAACGCTTCCATTATGAAATTCGATTTCAAACGCAACCCCAACTATCCTTCCTACACAGGCAACGCGTCCATATCCAAAATTCTTCTGAGCAAGGACGAAAGGTACGAGTTGGCGCTGAGAGGTTTGCATCCCGATTTCATTATGGACCGTCGATCGTTTCCAAAAATGCTGCAGTTCATTGCGCTGCATCCCGTCGTGCATCTTGCCGCGGTGTTTGGAAGCACACTGAACACCGAGGTGACCGAACCGAGCGCAAAAACTACTTTGCTCGTTGATTTTTGCGACGAAAAAGGTGTTCCTGAGTGGAACAGTACCATTACATATTCGCCTATGGCCTCGCCTGTCACCGCGACTCGTAAGGTTTTACCAAAGACTGCTAAAGATGCCAAAGCTGCTGCTACGGGTGCTACTGCTGCTGCGGGTGCTACGGCTGCTGCGACTGATACGGGTGCTACCGCTGCTGCGACTGCTAAAGCTGCTGCGGCTGCTACGACTGTCGCGGCTGCTACGGGTGTCAAAGCTGCTGCGGCTGCCAAGACTGCTGCGGGTGTTGCGGCTGTGAAAGCTGGTGATGCGGCTTCATTTGCGCGGAAGCTCATGAGTGATCCTCTATACAAGGCATCGAGTGTGGCAAATATACTCGAAGGAGCAGTGGACTACGTAATCACGTCGGGGGGTAAGGTTATCAGTTTCCCAATTAATCTTGTAATTGCCGCGGGGTCTATTCTGAAGAAACAATGGGAAGGAGCAACATTTATTGAAAAGAAAACTCAGGACGGCGGTACAGTGAGATTCGAAAAGAACAAGGACGGCAGTGTTCGTCTAATGTTCAAAGCCAATGGAAAAGACGAGTTTGACGTAATGATACCAAAAATCACAGCATATACTGCCGATTCGTTTGCCGTGAAAGGAATAGACTTTTGGGCGCCTCCAAACCCACCAAATTTTGTTTTTGAGGATGAAAACGCAACAAATAAGATTGTGGCTTTCTTGGCTACAAACAACATCAGGAGAGAAAAGACTGATAAAGAAAAGCAGGAGGAAGAAGAGGAACGCAAAAGAGCAAAGGAAGAAGCGCAAAAAAGACAGGAAATATTGAGACAAAAACTAGCAGACGCTCAGCGGATTCGAAACGAACAGAACAGAAAAAGAGCGATAGAAGAAGCTACGAAAGCTAAAGAGGAAGCAGAAAAGGCTGAGGCGGAATATGAGAGACTCGAAGCTGCTCGCATACGTGAAATCAATTATCAACGTTGGTTTGCTAAGGGATCTGAATCTTATGAACCGATCGTAAGATGGATTGGAAACAACGTATCTTTGAAACGACTTGCAAAGAGCGCCGGTGTAGAATACGACGGTTCAGAAAATATTGAAGACGGTGCGCGTCAAGATTTTTTCAGAAGCAGAGAAGTGAATCTTCGTTTTTACGTGTACGCTTTTCTTCTGGATATGGCCAAGGATGCTGAGGATAGTATAAACGCAGAAGATTTCAAAGACTATTTTTCGAAAGAGGAAAGACAAAATCTTGAACCTGAGTATGAGCAAGAAGTCATTGATCTTTTGAACGGAATGCTAGAGAAAGCACGAGAATTTTTAAATCAGTACAAGTCCGCAGAAAGAATGGAAAGAGAAATGGGTTACAATACAGCGATGATCAAGCAAGATTGTAAACTGATAGACGCTGATGGTGCAGAAAAACAAGATCTAAAACGCGGAGATCTTGTGGTGTGCAAGATGTTGGAACATGATACTGCCGGTCGGTGTCATGTATTCACGTCGGACGGTAAGGAAGGGTTTGTGGAAACATTCAATGTATGGGAACACGAAGATGAAAGTTCTCTTGCGGCGCTTTTTGCGTACCAGCAGCAGGTAGAAAACACAAACCCAACAAATTTGGACAAGGCGGAAACAATTATTGATGCAAGAAACAAATACGATCCAAACGATCTTGAAACGCTTATCTCCATAGAAAAACGAATTTCTGTTCTAAAACAATTGAGTGGTATACAAAATAACGGAGCTTGGCAGGTAAATTACATGCAGAAAATGGAACCACCGTTGTATAAGTTATGGGACTTGAATAAAATGGGGATTTTCAATCAACCGGATAAGGAATTACTTGAATTGCACAATGAAATCATTGAATCAAGAATACAAAATAATTTAAGTGTGGATCCGTCTGATTATGCGGAAGAGAACTTGGATTTTTTCAGTAACTCTTACATTGGACAATACAAGAAAGATTGGGATGCCGGACGAAAAGATTTGTGGGAAGGATATGTTAAAGGAAACATAGGCATGGTAGAATTGAGTTCTCCAATTACAAATTCCCTTTTACAAAAAGCAGCAGGCGAAGATTTTCAAAGTATGGTCAATGCATTTCAAACCGTGACAGATAGCACACCGCCAAATACTCGAGTCATTCGAAAAAACAACGACGGGACATGGAGAAAAACCCGTGAAAGTTATGGACCGCTGTTACTCAAAAAGTATTCTGAGAAAAAAGGAGGTTGGAGTACTATGATTTATCAGAAGACAAAAATGAATGATAGGACAAAGCTCCGCGAACCATATAATAAGTGGGTGATGTATCCTCTCAATAAGTATACAAAATCCAAAGATATGAAAATTGACGAACGCGACTGGAGTGAATTCTTCAATGACTTTCCTCCTCCAAACGCTCCTGTTATGAGTGTTGACGAAGTGAGCGGCGACGAAGGCGAAGAAAAAATTGCGGATACGGGATTTAGAGACTTTGATATTGACGACGAAGAAGAAGAAGAAGGACAGAAGTATGATCCGATGAAGGACAAGGATTATGTTGAATATCTTGGCGGACTAGAAAAATGGGCGGAACATGCTCACGGACTGCTACTAAAAAAACGGACGGAAGATGTTGACGACGAAGAAGCACCGTCGCAACCGCAGCCACCAAAAGAAGACGGAAAACCAGTGCGACGTGAAGTCAAAGATAGACCAATCGCTTCAGGAAAACCCATACCTCGCGGTCGCCAAAGTAAAGGTAAAAGAGTCGACGCAAGGCGTATGCCTTCAAATCCAACAGTTACCGCAAAGCGCAGACAACAGCGTTTTTCCCTCGACGGCAAAGAAAAGCAAGATTTGAAACCACCGGAACCCGTGGATAGTATGATACGTTAAATTGAAAAAAAAATATTTACTTTCTCTTTACATGTTTATGTTGGCACCCTGCGAGCGCGTTGCAAATATCCTCTCCCCACGACAAACTGTAAGGTTTTGCGTTCGTGAACGTGGGTTTCACGCACTTCTTGCAAAGTCTCTTTTTTTGTTTCAGACTGCTTGGATTTCCCTCTTGGTCCACAGCGTTGTCCGTCGTCCATATATCGGTCAGCTGAGTGTTCGGCACGACGTTTTCGCACCAGTCGCAAGGCGAGTTCTCGTAGATTTTCTGTCCCGTCACGGGATCAATGCATCGCATGCAGCACAAACTATCCCCGTGCCACGAATCTCCCGTGAAGCGGTGGAAATTGCCGCAGAAACAGCATATGGCGTACATTTTCTCTCTGTAACACAACATGCGACCTATGAGCGACACGATCGTCAGTTTTGTGTTGTTGCATCTCGTTCCAAAAAATTTGGAGTGACGCAAAGCGCGTCCGGTTTTGACGCTGCGCTTCCCCGAGGCTTTGCTCTTGTTTGAATTTCTTCCCGTAGCCACGACTTTGCGTCCGCAGTAAAACGTACCCAAATCGTCGTCGTCCACCAACGCTCCCTTGAACCCAAACGCAATGAGTCTGTTGGTACTCGACTTCCCGGATTTAGGTGTCAGAAAACTTTTGAAGGTACCGCAGGCCTCGCAGAGCGCGGCTTTCCCCATGTAGTGAGGACACTCGCTCATGGGAGTTCCGTCTTTGACTCCGTAAACTCTGCGCAGCGCGCGAATTTGTTGAATAGTCACGCGGTAAGGCAGTTTGATCCAGTAGGTCGTTTTTTTCTGCTTGAACACCTCGGCCAAAGACGCGACTTCCACAAGCGTATCGTCCCAATCGTACTCGGACACAACACTGCGGATTTTGGCTTTGGACCCGTCGTTGTAAAACGCCTTTCTCGCCTTCTCCAAACCAGTCGCTATGTCGCACAACTGCGCTTGTCTTCTTGCGATCTGTTGCGGTGTGTCTCCGTCTCTCCACGCCAGATACGGAAGCCAGTCCGTCGGAAAATCCGTTTTCACGCCGTGCACCGCAAGCTCATGCAAATCGTCCCAGTGAGAGCTGCGGTCCGCCAAGCTCGTGATTTTGAATTTTTTCTGGCATTCCAGATTCAGTTCCTTCTCGAAATCTCTGTCGATCGTTTGCTTGGAGAACAACCTCCGGATTTTCTGTTTGCTCACCGACGAAATGCTCTGTTCGAAACGATAAAAGTCACCCGAATCTCCCGTCAGCGTCTGACGCGCTCTGTCCATGGAACGTCGCAGCAACCTACAGAAATCGCTCCAACCGTGCTTCTCCTCAAGCACTTTTTTCACGGCGGGACAGCATACGTTGACGAGGTACACAAGCACCTCTTTGAGCGCGAAGAAGAGCGTGTGGTAACCCCCCTGCCGCAACAGACAGGAGACAATACTATCGTCTTCGTGGTTCAACGTGAAACTCGCGTTGGCTTCGTCTTTCGGAATGTGAAACCTTTCCAAAATATTTTTACGAGCCGCCAGTCTCGCCGGTCGACTCCCCGGAAAAAGTCCCATGAGACTGCATTTCATCGTGAAGTCCATGAACTGGTTGACTTCCGGGTGAGTGTGAATCGTAGTGGACACGATATCCACAAGACTCCGAACTTGGCACCTGTTCGGCACGGTTTTGCTCAGCAGTTTTGCAATGGGATTATCTTTCATGCAACTGAGCGGCGACGCGTGGAAAAACGGCGCGCTGACAATAAGATTTGAAAACGTGTCGAGAAACTTTGCGCAAAAGACGTTTTTGAAATCGGGTTGTCTTGGGTTTTCCATGATGGCGTGCTGGTACAGCACAAGACGCAAAGCTTCGGCGCTGGTAGGATCTCGCATATCATCGAGAAGACTCTGCGCCTGCAGCACGTGCGACGTTCCGTATTTTTTGCCGGACGCTTCAAACAGTTTTTTATAGGGGTGCGCCGCGGAGACGTGTTCCACCAAGTATCTTGGTTCACATATGTCCGCGGCGCTTACGATAAAAAAGAAGAAGAGCTGGAGGATTCTAAGGCGTTGCAGGGACCCAAGTTGGGTCGAGGATATCCCTTTTCCTGGCACCAGTAGCGCTGGGTTTTCCCGTTCGGCAGCGTTTTCGCCTTGGCCTCGTACCCGCTGTCTCGGTGGCCGACGATTGGCAGGCAAATTCCCTCCCAAGCGTTGAAGCGCACAGGCAAAATATCCTCTTTTCTGTACTCGTTGGGTACGGACACGTAGTTTGCGTGGCTCTGAATGCACACGTCCTTGCGGATGCTCTGCCTGTTCGTGCGACCTGAAATGAGACTGGAACAGGCTTCGTTGCGCAGACACATGAGACAACACGAGTACCCCTCCCTCCCGTCGTCGAATTTGACCTGCGGCAAACAAATCGGAGGATTGATTCCCTTTCTCTGGCTCATTTCACGGCTCTCGCAGTGCACACCCATCTCGCAGACGGCCTCTCCGCGTCGGCACTCGTGCAGCAATTTGTTTTCGGCTTCTCTGCTGAGTCTAGGCAACTCGTTGCGCAGGTCGTCAATGTTGTGCTTCATGCCAAGATGATTTTGATCGCCGTAAAGCATCTCGGCTTGTTTCCAGGCGTCGTACGTCTGTTTGTTCATGGTTTGGCTGCGATTAAACCCGGCCGTCTCGGCCGCGACTGTAGCGTCGGAGGGAACAATATTCTGTTCGGCCATGAGCATTTCCGGCACCTGCTCGGCGTTCACTCGTTTTTGCGGAATGTGAAACTTTACTTTTTTTCTCTCGTGAGTTTTCTTTCGCTTTTTGTGCGAGACTCCCGTATCCTTTCGCTTCGACTTGCGCTTCGTACCAGATCGCTTTTGTTGAGGCGCAGAAGAAGAAGAAACGGCGCCTGCGGCGTCATCTGCGGCGTCGTCTGCGGCGTCGTCTGCGGCATAGCTCGCGCTTCCACCCGCTGCACTAATACTTTTGCTCGCCACAGCTCCGACGGCGCGGGTGTTCGACACTGATTTTTTTCGTTTTTGCCGTTTCGCGACGCACAGAGCGCGCGCGTGAAACTTGAGCTTCCCGTTACTGAAAAAGAGTGTCTGCTGCGTCTTCTTCTTTTGTTTGCTGGCGAGCACTATATCCGTCTTTGAAGCCGCGCCGGTGAGCATAGCATCTCCTGCGACGACTCTCTTCACAAAGTCGAAAGAGGACATTACTGGGTGAAAAGAAGGATGCGATTTGAAAAAAATGAAGGAATCTTTGTTTATACTGAGACTCAGTTTATGTTTTATACTACTCGTTGTTCTTCGAGGCCGAAGAGCGCTCAAACTCAATTCCAAAGTCTTCCAGTCGTGGGACGGTGTTTGGCTACTTTGTGATACAGTATGTATAGGACTACCGCCAAGTACCTGCGAATTTCAGGATCCGACAATGAGAACGGTGTTCACGATAATTTGCGCTATGCAACTGTACCTGTGGGTGACCGCTGCCGAACGGGGGTCCTCGTGGGTGTACATTCTGTGCGCGAGTGTCATGATGCAGAGGTCCTACTTTGCTCTCCGGTTTGGACGCATTCACTCTGTGCTGTTTGCACTCGCGTTTCGTCTTCTCTGGTTGACCACCGGCGTGCAAACAAAAGACGCCAAGGCGACCGCCAAGGCAAACGGTACGTTTATCGTATGAAACTCACGGCGCCATGAAAAGGTTGGACGCCACGAGCAGCGACAACAACGCTTTGGCCGACAAAGACAGGACGATAAAGGCCAACTCGTTGGCTTCTCGACTGGGACATCCGAAACATCTGCGCTGAGTGCACCACCAGGTGTTGCGGCAGCATTTGAAATCTTTGTCGCCGACCGCGTCGGCCAACGGCGCCACGTCGTAGCACGTGCGATGGCAAAAGTCCACGAGCTGCACCACACCAAAACTGCCGAAGAGTGCAAGCATGGACCACACGATCACGTAGACGAAGGCCGGAGGTTCAACGCCTCTCATGGACTCCGCCTCTGACGCCGAGAGTTGGAACGAAAGCACAATGGTCCAAAACACTCCGATTTGCAGCAACCATCCCGTAGAGTGTAAAATCCAGGCCGCGGGGAACAACTCTTTCCTATAAGCTTTATTTTTCTCAAGCAGCAATTCGGCCACTAATCCCATGAGCTGCGTTGCGGCGGTGCTTGTGGCGAGCATCACGTAGACCACAAACTCCTCCACGTTGAGAGTGAACGCAATGGCCAAAATCATAGTGGTCGCGCTGAACGCGTACTCTACGAATCGAGTAGAGTTGACGCCTAGCATGACATCGCGAAGATAACTGGAGCGCACTTCCATCTCACTTGGCGGTGTGCGAAGTCTTTCTGTGTTGTTGGACTCGTAGCAGCAACCACAGAACACTCTGGCAAGGCAAGGTCTCAAGTTACGCTCCGCGGAGTTGACAAGAGGTCTCAAACCCTGAAAGGTGGCGGAGAGAAACGAAAAGGACAGCACGAGCCACTGGAGAGAGAGCGATCCGTAGTCGACTTGCCTGGCGTAAATGGAGAACTCTCCGTTTGTGGTATTCAAACTGATTTTGGGAGAGGGAATGGCGCACTTTGCGCTGTGAAAACATACATCCTGCGGTTGGTCCGCGTCGATTTTCTCCCAGATCGTGACTCTGCTGATCAGCGGTCGAGTCAGATCAATGTCCCACGCGATCACGATGACGAGCAAAGACACAAAGAGAACGGCGTGCAAGACAGCCGCCGCGGCGTTGCAAATCAAAACCAAAGATCTTTTTGTTCCGCAGCAGTTGCAGAGACATTCAGGCGGATCGATGCCGCCTTCGTCGGCAAACCTATCTCCGTACGTCAAAGACACGCTGCCTATGCGATCGGGGTCGCCAAAGTAAGCGTCCGTGCAGGCCTCGCAGCATGATTTTCTCGAATCGTCCAGCACGACTCTCTCCACGTCGGCGCGCAGAGGTGCGGTCTCGGACACGATCCGCGCTCGAGCCACGGGAGTACCACGACGGAGCAACGACATATATGATACTATCGGTCAAAATTACATGGACGCCTTTATAGTGTTGAATTTATCCGAGTCGACCGGTCTTTTATTGCAGGCACGCCAAGCGGCTTTGGCGCCGCGAGCCACGAGTTGGTCTCGCTTTTTGTCCGAATCGACCACATCAAAGTTGCTGCGTCGTCGTCTGTCTCTTGGCGTGAGATCGATGGGAGCTACCACGCGTAAGGTACCAAAAGGACGTTTGAAATTACACTTTTTGCCTGTCCGCAAAAGATGAAGAACAATCTGCGCCTCGTCGTCGCTGTCGCTCAAGTACTGCCGAACAAGAAACTCCAGATCTCGTTCTAAATTCAACCAGGCCATGGAGACACAGACACCCAGAAGAGAGTCCGTGACGTCGACGGCGGTTTGTTTTTCCGAGGGAGGCCACTGGATGGAATCGGAGATGAGAAGATCCACGTGCACTTTTTTACCTTTTTTTCTGTGATCGTCGATGAAACGCGCGATTTCCACGACGGGAATCGCGTGCGCAATTCCCCCGTCGCGGCACTTATTTCCCTGCACGGTTTGTGAAGGACACGCTACGGGGACGGCCGTGGAGGCTACGATGGCGTGCTGCATTGTGGTGGGGTTGCAGTTTTCAGAGCACACCGTCCTGTATGCCTGCAACACGGTGTCAAAAATACCAACGCTCAATACTCTTCCGGAGGAAAGGTACTTGGCGCGGCAGAACTCCTGGTCTACGAATTGCGACATGTTATTTTTGAACACGGACTCTTTGTGGAAAAGAACGGCGAAGAGCGCCGAGGCAAACTGTCCCAGTGGAATCCAGGGTTGAAAGGGACTTGTGGTGGTGTCGGTGAACTTGAGTCTCGCTCTCTCAAAGTCTCTGTTGAAGGTGTCGAGATCACCGTAGGGAACCATACTGACGAGCGCGCATACGAGCGCGCCTGCGCTGATACCGGCAAGATGCGTCCAATCGTAGTCTTCCAAATTACGAATTTCGTGGCACGCCGACAGCAGTTCCGGAAACAAATTGCCGCCGGATCCGACCGCGAGAAGTCGCGGTGTATCACGATTCATGGGTATCTTTGTAATTTTTTTTGACTTTGTTGTATATATTCTTTTTTCTTTGTACATGCAAAGAAGCATGGGAGTGTTGTTCTCGGACTGTTTCGTGAATTTTCAGCAGCAGCGCAATGCCAAGCGGCATAAATCGACCAACGCGATTTTAAGGCAAAGCGGCGACAGGCTCCGCGAAATGCAGGTCAAGTACCAGAAAGATATACAGGAGGTGGAACTAGCCATTCAAGTCGGGAAAAATATGCCTTCCGGGTCGAAATTCGAGCAGGAGAGTAAGAGAGACAGGCTCATGTCTTTGCTGAAAAAGCGACGCACTCTGAGACACTACTTGAACGTGTGCGTCAAAAGGAACGAGCAGGTATTGGCAAAGACTCTGGCGTGCGAAGCGCTGGAAGTCAACGCAATGCAAGTCGCCGCGCTGAAGCAGACGGCAAAGGCGTTTGAGAGTTTTTCCAAGAAGAATAACGTAGAGAATTTAGAACGAGTCTCGGACGATCTGGCCGAACACATGAACGCGCTGAGCGAAATCGACGATTTAATGGCAGACAGTCTGCCGCTCAATTTCGACGACGACGACCAGGAAGAGTTACTACAGGAATTAGCCGAGCTGAGCGATCCGTTCCAAGCAAAATCAAAGGACAACACGGTGATTCAAGTGTCCGAGGATATGCTGAAAATGCCTGAAGCTCCCACGAACAAACCGGCCGTGGCTTTGATGTCCAAAGAGCCAAGACAGGATGAACTTGTTGGTATAGAAATTTCAGAAGTACAACCGAGTGTCATTCAGCCTCTATAAACGATTCGTACTGCTACTTTACGACGAATGAACGCGCTGGCGTTGGCGTGCGTTATTGGCGCGGCGCTCAGCGCCGTACCAAGACATAAATCGCACCCGATGGTGCAGTACTCTGCGTTTCACTTCACGAGCGCCATGTGGTACGCAGTATGGTTTGCAGTGCGGCGCACTCAATCGTCAAAAAAATACTTGCAGAGCACGACCGGATTGAAACTCACTGCACCACCTCTTGGTTTCAGCGAAAAAGCGTGGTTTGCGCTGAGCTGCGCGTTACAGTTTCCACTCTCTCCGGCGGCGGCCACTATGTTTCCTTTTTTTGCGAGTTGCGCTTTTGGATTGAAATCGGTGACTCACGGGTCCAACGTGGCTATGTTCGCGCACACGCTGTTGTTTGGCACAGCAACTCTATTTTCTGGATGGGAGTTCATTCTTCCCGCAGTATTGACGACGATATCTTTTAGCGGGTTTGCGCACACGGGATACCGCGCCACCGCGCCGGCGCTATGGCTGGCTACTGGCATGCACATTGTACTTGGTGTGTGCGCCTTGGTACTCCACGGGGTATCCCACTCGTTCCACTCGGCTACTTTGTTGGAAACGCTCTTGGCCTGCTTCGCGGCGGCCTGTTGCTGCGAGGCAAGAATTGCGGCGTTTCAAAGTGTGAGAGATACGAGATGGGACGTGACGCTGGCAAGCAGATACGCCGCGGTGTGTTCGGCAATACTACCCTTTTTTGTGTTGGAAACACAGTCTGCGAAAGAGAAAGTGAGCAGCGTCGCTGTCTTTTTGTTTGCGCTGAGCACACCTTGGTTTGCGGGATTTCACCAAGACTGGAGGAAAGAAATTATTACCCCGTCACTTCCCAAACTATCGTTGTCCTTTGTGTGTCTCGTGTGCACCGCAGTAATAGCTTTAACGTACAGATACATATACTTAAACAATTAATATCGTTTTCTTTTCTTTGTTATTGCAATATGTTGTTCCGAAGTGCTTTCTTCTCAAGTTTCTTTGCGCTGTCGGTTCATTTCTGTCAATTGCCGCAAACGCGCTATCATATAGTGACTAAAACGCAGCTGCCGCCGGATCCTCTTCCACTTTTTTTACCGCTTCTGCTCTGGCTTCTGCTCTGGCCGCTTCGATAGCTAAGTATTGAGGTTTGCCTAAACGATAAACTTCTTCGGCCATCATTTCCAACTGCTGAACGACTCCGCCAAAATCACTGTTAAGACAAAAATCCCACTCGTTCTCAATGCGATCCCAGTCTTTTGTCTCCTCTTTGGGTACAAGCTGTTTCAACTCCGGAACCAAGTATCGATAAGGCACGATCCATGGAGTGACACATACACCCCCACGATGATGGTTCTCAAATCCACGAAAAATGAATCGTTTTCTCAGCTCGTTTACTGGTACTTTGTATACCAGTCGAGAGAAAGTATTTTCATTTTTAAACACGGGAGGTTTTCTCTTGTACCAGTAAAACCAGTTCACTGAGCTTTTGTCTCTTTCAAACACAGACCGCCGGCCTAACGCTCGGCTATTTCCTCGACTTTCCTCGCGGAAAAACTGTGTGAACAAGTCTTTTCGATCGGATCTACGTTCTATATATTTCTCTTCGCTGCTCTCATATTTGTCATACAACCGAAAAAAATCTTCTTTTATTTCATTCCCTACATAACCAAAAACACAAAATTCCAAGGCTCTATCGATCACCCACTTTCTCCAGTAGCGGTTGGCGCCAACCCCACCAGATTTTATATATTTTACCACTGTTTCAGTGCTTCTGAATTTACCACCCCAATCATTTGGAACGTGAATAAGATAAATCCACCGTCCCGACGGCACTTTATTTTGAATCATGACTCACTTACTCTGCAGGCGATTCTATATATACTACGTGATGGTAATTTCTT
>MDSZ01089661.1_pt1 | contig 32209 bp, 11 predicted proteins | sample 811201 | NCBI WGS metagenome assembly MDSZ01 (sample SAMN05326647, study PRJNA326480) | marine metagenome | isolation source: seawater | place: Indian Ocean: North | collected 2010 | reverse complement strand
CGGAATTGGGCGAGAAGATCTCCATCCGTCGCTTCGAGAGATTCAACTTGGGCGAAGGTATCGAAAAGAAAGAGTCTAACTTCGCGGCTGAGATTGCCGCCGCGACTGGCCAAGCTTAAATTTGAGAAAAGTAGCGGTGAATATAAAATGTACAACGAGTTGTTTACATAGTGAGATTTCTTACTAAGAAGAGAGTATATTATATACGTATGATAGCAATTGCGATTTTTTTAAGTCAGCAGAAAAATATATGTTATAAATTACTTTTGTCTTAGTCAATCACCTTTAGTCAATTCGGAGATGTCAACGCCCGTGACATCGAGAGCAACCTTTGCTGCCGCCGCAAACCCGACGATCCAAAAGATACCCAAAAGCAAGTAGTTTTCAAAATACAAGCACGTCGCGGTTCCCCCAACCGCCAATGCCGCCACACCCGCGATGCTCACCGCCACTGTCGCCGGATCTAATTTCGTCAATCCACTCGAACTCTCATCCTCCAAAACCTCTCCATCCTCCGTGTACATTCTCGGCTCGATCCCAAAAACGTTGTTGTTCTCCAAACTCGTGTCCGACCCACCTTTAAACGACTGCGAAACAAACCCCGGCCCCAAACTTCCATCTTTCACGCCAACGTAGATCGCTTCTTCCTCTTCCGCGACCACGACTGGAAAAACCTCCATATTTCTACATGTCTCCTGCGGTGTTAACTTTGCCAACACTGGATTATCCGGATACCACGACTTGATTTCTCCGGTTTTCAAATCAAAGGTCGATTTCGTCGTCGGGCACTCGATACACGCATCTTGGGTCAATCTAGCTTTCTCAAACCCCTCGGAATACGCGCCTTCTGACGGTGATCTCGATTCAATCGCGCAAATCGAGTCTCTGTACCAGAAGAGTAAAATAGACTTCCCCAAAGCGTCAATTTTCTTCCTGTCTCCCCTCGGTAACTCAGACAAAGAGAGAAGTTTGATGTATGACTCTGGGACTTTCGTCTTTGGAGTGGCAGTCGATGGTGTCGGAGTGGAGGCGTTTCCACCTTTGTCGACGTCTGCGCGTGCGATGATCGTTTGTGTCCTCTTTTTCTGTGTGATGATGTGTTTGGATTGTTGATTATGAAACGTCGACGACGATAACGCGACCGAGGACGATTTTTGCGTAGAACTTCGAACAGTAGTCGTCGCCTTCTTTTGCTGCTGCCTTTGAGAGGTGGCGACTGCGGTAGTCGCGAAGCGCGAAGCTATGAACGTGGTGACGGCCATGATTGTGCGTGTAGAATGTAATAAGCGCACGCGCGTGAGAAATGATGACGTTGCCACGCTGGACTTCTTTTCTCATGCGTTTCTTCAAATTATTCCAAACACAACAATTAACAGCTTAATTTACAATCATTAATGAGTACATGATCTCTAATCAACCAAAAGCAGCCTCTGCGGCAGCTAAAGCTTGTTTTTGCAACTCGCTCATTGCCTTGGTATCGCTAATCTTCTTATCGCTGTCGAGAACGACTTCACCTCTTCGCAACGCGAGTTTCCTCTGTTTGCGGCTCAGCGGCGCATTCACGGCATCGTCGGCATTTTCTTCTCCTCTTTTTATTGACCGTCGTTTCTTACTTCTATAATTATTATTATCATTCGTATTAGTACCACTATTGCTATTATCGTCGTTCTTTTCTCTGCCTTGTTTCTCTTTTAACCTTTTCTGCCATAACATCTCCTCTTTACCCATCTTCACCAACGACTTGCCGCCGAAACCTTCCACATGCTCGTCGAACAGTTCTTGAAACTTTTCCGAGAAATATTCATCGGAGATGTCCACGTATACGCTTGGTTTTGCAAATCCGGCGCCACCATATTTCGCCCTCACTGGTTGTAACACCGTTTTGAACATCTTCGCGAGCTCCTGTTCCGTCAACGCTCTCGAGAGTGGTAAAGAACGCAATATGCGAATTCGTCTTTCTTTCGCACCAGCGCGTTTCGTTTTCCATTTTTTCACTTGTTGTTGCTTCTTATCGTCTCCTCCGTTATTAGAAAAACTAGTCGTTGAAGACGCTCTCTTACTATCGTCTGCGCGTCTATTCTTGTTGTTGATCTTATCGAACGAGCTTTCTTTGCTCACAAAATCTGCAGCCGACTTTCCATCGCGAAATGTCGTTGATTTCGCTCGGTATTGCTTGAGCAGTCCCATTCTCCGCGTCTTACGCGTGAGTATTTCTATCTATTCGCGCTTGCGACGCGATGTTTCCACTTTACGCTCTCGTGTCTTTCTACTATCTTTCTATTATTATTCCTACTCCTACTACCAATACTCGTTTTACTCGTGCGAGAGGACCTTTGATGAAATTTTGTGAAGCGTTTGGTTGGTTACATGGAATTCTTTTTCGCCATAATTTATCTTTGTGTGCCTGACCTACTACATAGCTCACGGGGAAGGAAGGAAGGAAGGAAGGAAAAGCCTACCGCGTAAACGAATTCAACGCGCATTATTTTCTTTGACATCGCCGTCGTTAGCTCTCAGAGATCGTCGTACTGGTACACCCACGATGAGCAGCGTCGTGCGTTCGATGCTTGGGACGACGACGAGCGTCTTCTTCCAACGACAACGTACGAATTGCGCACCAAAAAGTGCCTCGGGTGTCTGTCGCTTTTTTGTTTCCAACGGTGATACGAAGAATGAACGCGCTATCACAAGCGCCAGTGCCTCTTCCTCATCGTCACCATCGAGACGAAGTAGTACGAACAATACAGGATTCTCATCTTCGAGGAGCAACAACAACAACAATAGAAAAACGCGCTTTAACGGTGATATCGTCCAAACTCCACAGGAGAAGAAACAGAACAAACTGGAAGGACAGAGACTGTCGAAAGCGTTGGCAGCATTAGGGGTCGCCTCGCGACGAGGCTCGGAAACGATTATATTCGACGGACGAGTGAAAGTGAATGGAGAAAAGATTTTGGAACCGCAGTTTAAGGTAAACTTAGACATGGACGTGATTGAGTTGGATGGTAAAGTCGTTGAAGGCGGCGTCGAGTACGCCGGCGAACACTTTTATTTTTTAGTGAACAAACCGAAAGGGTACGTGTGCTCGACAAAGAGCGGCGGCGGTGGTAGTAGAGATAATAAAGGAAAAAACGAAGAGACTGGTAATGGTGGAAAGAAAGCATTGGATTTGTTGCAATCGTGGACAGACCAGTGGAAGAAAGGGAATCCGGGGAAGTTGCCGCCGAGATTGTTCACGGTTGGTCGATTGGACGTTCAAACGACTGGGATGTTGTTGGTAACGACAGACGGGAAATGGTCGCAAAGAGTCGCGCACCCATCGTCTGGCGTTGTGAAGAGGTACGTGATTACGGCGCCGACAAAAGTGACGAGTGGACAAATTGCAAAGATGCGTAAAGGAACGGAAGTAGACGGCGTGCACGTGACGCCAGTGTTGGTGGAAACAGTCACGGGGGATGGAGGACCAAAAAATCGCGTCGCGGTGGAAGTAGAAGACGGACGGAATCGAGAGGTGCGAAGGATAGCCGAGAGTGCAGGGGTGGATGTGAAGAATTTGAAGCGGACGAGAATCGGTGGTTTAAAAATGCCTTCAGAACTTCCAGCTGGGATGTTTTGTTCCTTGAAACCACATCAAGTTTCGTATGTTTTAGAGAAATCGCTCCAGCAAATCGGAGGAAAATTTTAAAGTGATGTACGTATGTACCATGGTATGGTACCACCATGGTATATATCTGCGTGTAACTAATTCATTGCAAATTGCTATTTATGCTCTATAATATATATCTACTGCTATTTGTCCGCTGGATTAGTTGCGGTAAAGCCCGACATAAACACGTCACGTTCGTTTTTCTCGTTCTTTGTTGGCGTTCGAAATAATTTCTTGAATAATGATTTTTTCTTTGTAGGGGATGTCATCAAATCAGTTTGTGTTGATGCATATGCGACTGGAGTCGCGTCGTTGTTGTCCCTCACATTTCCTTCTTCATTACCAGTCTCCGCGGTTGCTGCGACTGGTACTCCTGCCACATCCTCGTTCGCGACAGATTTAATCTTGTTAAGTTTTCGTCCCGCAAATCCAGTTACGGACTTCAGAGCAGACCAAGCTAAGTTACCTTTCAACTGCCCGACAAGTTCTCTCCATTTCCCTTCAAACGATTCACACGTGTACGAATCGAGCAAAAGCCGGACATCTTTGAACGAACCTGCTGATCCGTGGTAAGAAACTTTCACTTTCGATTCGTTGAAGCGCAAATACTTCACTTGAACAACCTTCGGACCAGAAGTGGACATGGTATCCTCGTCGTCGTCGTCGCTGCCATCGTCGCAGTCTTCTTTACTATCACCAACCTTTGCCATCTTTATAGATGATCCTTTGTCGACCTTATTCGAATGGCCGGTAGCAGGTGTAGTGGCTGTTTTTGTCGTTGTCGCTGTCGTTGTCGCAGTTGCCTTTGACGTTTGAAACTCTTTTTCGAATGCCAAATGCATCTTTTTTGACTTGATCTCTCGTTCAGATGGAAAGGCATAGTCGTAAATCATTTGATAGATTTCCTTCGTGATGTCAATTTTGAAAGGCGAGAGGAGTACTTCCAAATGATTCCAAATCGGCGCTTCTGGTGGACTTGCCGCGCGGTATGCCGATACTTGAAGAAAATTTGGTTTGGTTCGTAATGCCGCGGGAACATTATTCCAATCTTCATCTAGAAGCCATCTTCCCAAGATAACTTTTTCAACAGTTTGTAAGTGTAATCCCTTCAATTTGAAAAGAGTAACGCCGGACGAATCAACGTGTCGTTCTCGCGAAAGAATTAGGTTTGTAATTTCCGCATTCATGAACGTCTTCCCGGCTTTTCTTAGCGCCCACGCGCCTCGCTCGATTTCTAAATGCATTTCCATTGCCGCTCTTTTACGATTATACTTTGTCAGGGACTCTGCGCGCCGTATCGATTTCGCCAACGCTTTTTCTTTGCGTTTCATAACATCGAGATAAGCTTGTCTCTTCACATCTTCGTCCTCCTTCAACTCCATGACTTCTGATGCATCGTCTTCGGTGCATTTCTGAAAGTCGATGTCGTACAGTCTCAGCGCATGGACAGATTTGATATACTCCAACAAAGGAGCCGCAACAATCGCTGACGCAGCCGCATCTTCCTGGTCAAACAAACTTCTCTGTCCTTTTTTCCTCAACAGAGCAATTGCGTTATAATTCGGAGAAGGAGACGTAAAATTTGATGGAGTCAAAAACAGTGCGCCGATAACATCGACTAGTACAGCTTGCTGCTCAGATTCCATTGTAGCGTCGATATCTGGAGATCTGAAAGAGAATTTTGTTGGCGCATCTGAATCGTCAGAACCACCGTTATCACCTGTTTGCGCGGAGTGCTTGAAGATCATCTCGCATGGAGCAAAGATTTGTCGCAGCAAGCTAGATCGTTTTAGCTGTAAATTCATGACTTCTTCATCGGAGTATTTATCAAGCCATTGCACGCCAGCTCGGAGGTCGATGTCTGTAGGCGCGACATACGCTGCTACATCATGCAAACTTACTTCTACCAATCGCTGCTTCTGTGCCACAGACGATCTGTCCGAAGATGAAGACACTATGCGTCGACCAACAACGAGGCCGTTCTCCGCCGCAAGCAATAATCGACCGTTTCGACTGTCGCCTCGTAAATTTATTTGCGGTTCCGAAATTTGGACGACGAACAAGCATTCGTCGGTGATTACTTGATCTGAAGGAGAAATTTTTGGTTCACTGACAACATTTTCGTCATTAATCTCGATCCCCGCGTTGATCAACTCCAGTAGATCTAATTCGCTGTTCGCCGTTTTCGCGTTCGATTGTGAGGACTCGCTGAAACCACTCGTCACACTGACGTTCTTTCTATGCTTATTGTATTGATCAAAGTCAATATCGGGACTTTTACCTAGCTTTTCTAATTCAAACATCGATGGTGACTTCTCAATCGAGGTATCATCGCCCAGCGAAGCTTGCCACATCTCTCGAATCCACGTAAAAACTTTTTCTCTCGTTTTCGATTCAAGCAACGCCCTTGGAGCGTCCACGTTCACTCGTACCTCATCCTTCGCCGAAGCTTTACGTACCCGAAATTCGCGAGTTTCAAGCACTAACATCGAGTCCGTGACTATTGCACGCCTCGATGACGCATTGACTGCCCCATTAGCACCATTAACATCGCCAGCTCTAAATTTACGCGGCGAAAGGGGGTGGTTATTAGAGCCTCTCAACATCTCACGCATTTTTTCGTTAAAATTTGCTGAAGATATTTGATTCGGCTCAGAAACTGCCTCTTTTTCTTCTTTTTCGGGTAAAAATATACGTAAATCTTTCGCGTGTACGTTCAAGTTTTCGTTCGCATTAGATATGTAACTGAATCCTTCCAAAAAGGCAGCTATGCTCTGGAAAGTTTCGTCTTTTTCCTTTGTTGGTAAGGAATAATTTAAATATTCCGCCGTCATTTCCCAGCTTGGTTGCTTCGAATACAACACGGAAACCATAGATTTAGTTTTCATCTTTTCTGTCTTCCCGTAACTCTTTCCTGCTACTTCAACTTTAGTCTTCCCATATTGTTTGTACCTCCACGCATTCCGTAACGATACCAAATCTGGTTTCATCAGCGCTCTCCACCATTTTTTCATGTACCTCATATCTTCCGTAGTGAATCTGAAATATGGAGTTTCCGTGAACTCAGAATCCATGCTGGTACCGTCGAATGAGTTGAGGACACTGTGCAGATCTGATTTATTTCGCCCACGTGATGGTGAAATTAGCACCGAAGCCATCCTCGAAGGAGAAGACTTGAGTGCCGAAACTTGGGTTTTGAAGTCGTCAGATCGCCATTTTACTAGCGGAGGTGAAGAAGAAGTTTCAATACTATTCGTATTCGTGGTGGAATCAAACGAAGATAATGGCGTTTGGAAATTACCTACCGTGTTTTTCCTCGATGACGTCGGAGTCACGAAATCTTCATCCACTGATTCTTCTGCTATGCTGGTACTGATCTTTGTTTCATTATCATCGAGAATGTGATCTGCACGCCATCCTGGAAGCAAGGTATCTTTGCATGCGAGTTGTACGCTGAGCTTGTGCGAACCATCACAACTTTTGCAGTCAGACAGGGTGCGCAATTCCATGCCAGTTGTTGGATCGAAACGATACGATGTCGCATATCCGTTTATATTATCTTTAGTCAACCATTCATATTTCAAGCCAACCTCAACCGCCGGCGCGACAAAAATTGTATGGGAAACTGCATTCGAAAACGAAGGATGCTTTGATACGGCAAAACGAGCAGCCCGGAGAAGGATATGTCCTGATTTGTAAGATATCTCGCATTTGGAGGCTTTGAAAGCGAGCGCATGTCGAGATTTTGTATCCTTCAAAGATGAATCCAGCACGATTTCAGAGTTCCTTGCAATAATCGTGAAGTCACCTCGCCATAAGTTTCTCAAGTTATCCCACCACGGGATGGTATCTTTTACTCTTTTCAAAGTTATTTCACCTTTGGGTGCATCACGATGCCTTGATTTCGGGACCATGCGATTTGATATTTCGCGCGAAAGAATGGCATACTTCGGCTCAGATGATGCCAAATACCGCAATTTCCCATCAATCCACGTCTGCGTTACATTCGTGAACACTAATACGCTTGGACTCGTAGGAGATTGATGCGAGCGAATGGCTGCAAATCTTCGCTTTCCAACCGGGAATGGCAGTAAGTGCATATTATTGGACTGGACACTCTGCTTTGCTAAAACAACCGGTCCTTGCATGGAAATGGCTTTTGCCTCGAACATGGCGCATTCCTCACCACCAAGGAACACATCGAATTTTTCACACGTCCAATCGATGGTTTGATATCGAGTTATATGCAAATCGACGCCGTCAGAATATGGAGCATCGACGCAACGGCAGAAATGCCCAATTTTCTCTCGTTCGTCTATGTTACAACCATATTTAAAAGACCAATTCAGCGTTTCAGCACGAACTGTCAAAATATTATCAACCAGATTAAGGAAGTGCAAATCTTTGTTCTTATTCTCGTTAAATCTATCCACACGTTTCTTATAAGCTTTTGCAACATTCTCGAATATTTGCTGTATCATTTGAGCGTCCTTCGTTTCGTCCGCATCTCTTAAGATTTTTCTTGAGCGTTTCAATTCCGGCTTCAAAAATTTTTCTTGCATGCGCAAGAAGCTTTCGAGTTTCTCCGAATCTTCGATTATAAACGTGTTTCCTCCGGTTGATATCCAATGAACTTCTCTTGTTGAATCCGGCAAATTCAAAACTGTATCATTTTCTTTGGATGATACTTTTTTGGAGATGAGTTTGAACTTGTCATTGGTGGAGGTGGAAGTGGAGGCAGAGGTAAACTTCTTCAGTGCTTGTTTGAAAGCACTCTCTCCAGCGAACAAAGCGGCGTAAAAATCACCAAAATCTAAGTCGCGAGCACATTTAACCACTGCTGCACTTGTGGTAATATCCCATCCACTATCATGCTTTCGCTTTTCCAGAGCAAGCGATTTCGTCGTGAAAAACGTCTCCGCATTTGTTTCAATTTCAAAATTTTCAAAGTGCATTGTCGAGTTCTCCTCGAGATGCACGCGCGTCGAAGCGAGGCGCACGTTCGCTCCGAGCGTCAAATCCGCTCCAAATGAAACGTTCGTAGCATCGAGTGAAACGTTGCGATGCTGAGATACTTTCTTCTCTTTCTGCTGCTTGGTATGATCCTCCTTCATCTTGAGAAAGGCGAGACTTGCAAGAAACTTTTTCGTATCTTCTGAAAGCGTCTCGAATAGGAAATGTGCATCTGGATCCCAATCCAACTGTACGGCATCCATTGTTATTTTTGTTGTCGGTTGCACCGTTTGGTAACTACATGAATGATGCTCAATTTCAAGCATATCGATTTCAACTTTGCGAGAGTAAGTTTTCAGAGAACAATCATCCTGAAAATCGAGCGAAGCGCCCGACATTTTCATCGACACGGTGGTATTTATGTTGCCACCATCTACATCCATCCTATTGCTTCTACTATTAACTTTACTACTAACTTTTCGTTGATTATTTTTCCTTGTTTGTATTATTCCGCTAATTTCAGGCACAGTCAATAAAACCGAAGACTTTACACGCTCGTTCAACGTACTCGAATCTAATTGATCCTGCACGCGCGCATCCGCTAATGAGTTTTGGAAACAAAAACCTTCCGAGCGAACATTCTTAATCTCATACCCGAGCGCAAACGAAGAATCCATTGCCAAATCGTCTTTTGTCATACTATCACCGCGAACTTGATGTAATTGAATGCTTTCTATCCATGCATGATTGAACAAATCCTGAGAATCATCCGTGAATACTGGATCGATCCCGAACAGTTTAACTTGCACATCGCTCACTCTCCCTATTTTCTCCAAATCAGCCATCGCTGAACAAAATACTTTCGAAATTGCTATGGCAGCATTGTCTTTCTTACCAACGCGAACTGATTTCGGGATTATTCGAACGCCACTTGGCATATTCACGAACACTTTAAGCGCATCTGCAACGGGTTTCGTCGTCAAAACCATTTGCGTCGTCGTGACGGTGAAAACATCTTCATCGTACACTCTTAAATCTACTAAGTTGATTTCCAGGAGCGAGAGAAATCTCGCAACGACGCGCTTCTTAAAATTTTCCCTTATGCATTTACTTGCCGTATCCGTTTCATTGTTGTTGCTGTTGCTGTTGTTGCTGTTGTTGTAGCTAGCCTTCTCTTCTTCCTCTTCTTTTTCTTCTTCGTTTTCTTCCTCCTCCTCCTCCTCGACGTAATCGCCATCCAAATTGTCCTCGTAATCTTGTTTCTTCTTTATCTTCCTCGCACTCCATTTCTTCACTTGCACGTCGAAACAACGAATGGGGACATTCATCATCCTATTCGAATTTTGCGTGACAACCTCTTTGCTCATCGAGGCGTCTCCATCCCATTCTTCGGGTACACCTCCTTCCTTCGTAGTAGTTGTTGTTGTACTTTCAGTCGCAGAAGACGACGAATATAACGCTTTCAACAGCCAATTCACAAATTGCCTGAATCTTCCCGTGTATCTAATTTCTCCGATGGATATCTGCTCGATAGTTCCATTTCCTCCTTTTTGAGGAGACGAAAAGTTCAAAATCACATCCTTCGCGGAAAGAAACCCAACCGATCCGACCGTCACGCGCACGCCTTTCCTCGCCACAAATTGCAATCCTAATTGCAAAAGCGAGGGAAATATCCATCGTCGAATGGCAAAGAGCGTTGGGAAGAAGGAGAGCAAGATGGTGAACAAAATCAGAAGAAGCGTTTCCAACGAGTTCGTTCCTCCTTCACCCTCCTCTCGGTGGAGAGTAAATTTTGAAAGAAGAAAAGAAGAGAACGCGTTGGAAATGGTGGTGGTGGTGGTGGTGGTGATGGTGATGGAGTCGGATGAAGAAGAAGAAGAAGACATCGCGCTTCTTGCTGTTACTCCCTTCTTTTCTTGATTTTATACTCTGTTGAGCGTCGTGATGCCCATCGTGTGGCACAACAGGAAGAATATTATAGTGAAGAAGTCGCGAAGTTCTTGGTCAAAAAAATACCACAAAAAGCCATAACAATTCGTTTGCGCTAAAAAAAATAAAAGAATGAGTACGACGTCGACGGCGACCATACGCTTCGCCGCTCGAATAAATGTGATGTTGAGATCTACCCCCGCGTTGCCCTCATCTCGCTCATCAGTAGCGCACCGCCTTCGTTGCTGCAACAAAACGACGAAGAGAATGGTGAATTGCTCTTCGAGTGCACAAAATTTCGTAGATGCAACAACTAAGATACCGTTGAACGAAAGAAAACCGACGCATGGTTCTACGAGAGAAGAATTAAAACGATGGCAAACGTGGGCAAAAGAGAAGATAAAAACGAATAAAGAATCGTTTTCTTCGTTCGATAGCGGTGGTAGTAACGATAGTGATCGTCATTATAATGATCCAGTGGATGAACAGTCTTTAGTTACCGAATTGGAGTGGTTGCTGGAAGACGTCGTTGCTAATGAAGACGAAGTATCATCAACGAACAATGAAGGGAAGAATATTTCAATGCGCATGAATTTCGAACAATTAACTACAATGTGGAACAAGCGCATCGACGATCGGTACCCGATTCAGTATTTAACAAATTCTTCACAGTTTCGGACGGTATCACTGTACATCGCGCCGGGCGTTTTAATACCGCGACCGGAAACTGAACTCTTGATTGATTTCGCATACCAGCACGTGAAAGTGTATGGAAAGAAGGTACATTTGACAGAATTGCCGTGGTTGGATTTGGGTACCGGGTCTGGTGCCATTGCGTGCGCGTTAGCGACGGAATTAAAGGATATGTTCTCGAAAATGAACCCGGGGGTATACGCAACGGATTTCTCAAAGGAAGCGCTGGAGATTGCAAAGATAAACGTCGAGCGTTTACGGTTGAACGATACGGTTTCTTTGTTGCACGGGTCGTGGTTCGAAGCTTTGTGTTACCATAAGGACATCAAGTTTGCTGGAATTATATCGAATCCGCCGTATATTCCCGCGGAAGTTGCCGCAAATCTGCAGCCGGAGGTTGGTAGACACGAGCCAATGTCCGCGTTGGATGGTAGAGGCGAGATGGGGATGGGTGATTTAGATGTGATTTGCGAATTGTCGCACAAGTATTTAGCTCCTGGAGGGTTTTTAGCATTAGAGACACATGGTGGAGAACAAGCTTTGCGGGTGTGGGAGAAATTATGGAACACGAATCTATACGAGGACGTTCGCGTTCGGAGTGATTACGCCGGCGTGGACAGATTCGTTACGGCGCGATTGATTGATACAAAGAAAGTGGATACGTTTAGTAGTAATAGTAGTAGTAATAATAATAGTAGCGATGATTAGAGGTCGTAGGAGCAATTCATAGCAATATTACTGGTACTTCTTTGAAATAAAAACATTAATGTAATTACAGACACACTCAGCAATTAATAATTTCTTTAACGTTTTTATCTTGCAACAGCTTGGGTATTCCTTTCTGCGCTGAAACCGTATTCGTTATCGAGCGCGTTGAAGTACAAGTCGTAATACGTATGTGCAGACTCCAACTGATCCAATTCGGTGTACAAATCCGCAATCTTACCATAGTTATCCGTAATTTCTGCCATATCTTTATGCACCAAAGCTAAATCGAGCACTTTCTTCGTCATTTCCAAAGACTTTGCTGTGTACCCCAAACGACTCGCCGCGGCCGCAATACCTTTCAACGCTTTCCTCTCCGCTTTCCACGGCACGTTTAACTTTTGTTTACCGCTCTCCGCGATGATTAACGCGTGCGCCTCTTCAAACTTACCCAAAGCTTCTTCCAATTTCTCCTTCGACTCCTCCAACTTCAACATTGCCTTACCCGATCGAAGCAACGTTAGAATTTTCTCCACGTACGGGTCACCGTCGCGGGGATCGATGCTCATGTCCATCCCAGGCGTCTTGCTTTGTTTCTCCCTTCGTAATTCTTTCTTAATTTTCCCGTTCACTTCCAAAAGTGACTTATTCAACCGAGTAATCTCCTCAGCTCTCTTTTTTGCTTCCAACCCGCCAACGAAGGCTCCGGCGAAACCAATCGCTTGGCCGAAAATAATAGTAGAGACCAATATCTTGTGGTCCACTTTCAAACCAGCAAAGGAAACGTTAAAGTTTTTCTCGAAAATCGGGTCCGGCTTGGTTAGTTCGCTTGGTAAATATCGAGCCGGTCCATTGATGCTCACCTTGTTCGTCACATCCAACGGAGCAGCTGCTACGGACGCTTGTGATGCATCCGCGGCGGCTAAAACCAACGACGCCGTCGTAGCCACGAAAGCTTTTTTCAATGTCATGCTTAAATTATCGTCTTCTTCTTTGTTGCTGTAGTTGTTGTTGCCACCCTCGTTAAAAGATTTTTGTCTTGCGTCAGAAGATGGTAACGATCTCGAAGAAGACGCTCCTGTGATTGAAATTTTCTTCGTTTTCCTCGCGCTTCTTTTATTGCTCGCGAAGTTCGTGCGGGTGAACGTAGCAGCGCGTTGCATTTGCGCGCCTCCTAATCCAGCCATGATGTGTGCCTTGCTTTTCTTCTTCTTCTTCTTCTTCTTCTTCTTCTTCTCTCTTTGACCGTATTCTCTCGAAAAATTATGCCCAAATGCTGCGAATGTATTTATTTTTTGACAAGATTTTTTGGCAAAAATGGCGGGAAAGGTGACTCATCTCGGCTGAAAAAAAAAATGGAAAAAAAATTAGAGGGAAAGAGTTTTTGAGGGAAAACAAGGGGGAGGGGCAGGGGGGTACGATGAAATGAAAGAAAAAAACAAAATGCGTCCACAGAAATTGCAGGGTTCGTGCGCGCGCTTTCTCTTTTCTTCTTGTGATCTCGCCCCCCGCCTCTCTCTCTCTCTCTATATATATATATATATATATTCATATATATATAAACATGGGCATTCGAACGTACTCTTCAGAAATTACGAATGGGAGAAACCCGTTATCGTTGAAACAGGACGAGTGTGGTACTCGCGAGAAGACCGAGACGAAGAAGCCAGAGCTGAAAAAGCAACCAACGTCGGGAGTGGAATCGATTTTCAAAAACGACTCGGTCGAAGTCGGAAAAGAGTTTAAAGAGAACTTGAGGACGTGGAATGTGAACAGAGAACGAGGACATTCTGGTCATGGGATATTCTCGCAGAAAACGCCGCCGAAATTCCTGAAAGTGCCCGTAGATAGAAAGAAGGAAGATGCGCTCTTGCAAATGAAAGTACCCGTGGACTTGAAACAGTTGACGCTGCAAGAGTTACGAACGGCGTGTAGAGAGAGGAAAGTGAACCCGGCTGGGAGTAAAGACGCGTTAGTCGAACGATTGGAAGAAGCCGTGAAGAGTGGTTTTTGTAAGGCGGAGTTTAAAACGGTGACGACGTCGACGGTAGGCGCTGGCATGCGCTTCGACGATAGGCAAAAGAAAGGTTTCCACTGGAACACGTCAAAAGTTCGTTTGACGAGCGAGTTGCATCAAAAAAGCATGTATAAAGGGAACGAGATTTTTTCCTCGAATTTTACGGACGATCGAAGACAAACAGCGCACACGAGAGTGGTTGGCAACGCCAACGTGGAAGGCGGAGGAGTGCTTCCATCCTCTTCCTCGGAAGAACAAAAAGAGATTGCTGCTGCCGACGCTGATTTTTCATTCCGCATGACGAACAATGCGACGAGGAAAGAACAAGAAGAAAACCCACCAGAAGCGTGCGAAGCGAGAATGAAATACTGGGAATCTGCCAGAGGTCACGATTTGTTTGGCTCGTGGACGCAACCAACCACTGAAGAAGAAGAAGAAGAAGAACTAAAAGAGGAGCAAGCGGCGACGCCGAAGATGATAATGGTGCCTCCAACGGTTGAAGAAATCGTCCTCCAAGGAGAAAAAGAGGAGAAAGAAGAGGATATTGATAATGATGATGATGGTGACGATGATGATGACGATGATGATGAAATTGATGAATACAAGAGACGTCAAACCATGTCTCTCGAAGAAATGAAAATGTTAAAAAGCGAGAATAACGACTTGTTGCCGTCGACGCCTTTAGCCGACGATAAAGAAGAAGAAGAAGAAGAAGAGGACGAAGAGTGCAGCCCGAGTCCGGCGAAAACTGTCGTCTTTACCGCAACAAAGGCAGATAAAAACTCCTCGCCTATCTTTATGTGTCCAAAGTCACCCTATCACGCGTACTTGAATGGTTCTGACAACGAAGATGAGGTTGACGATGACGATGAAGAAGAAGCTATTCGTCTCGCCGACCAAGCGGTGTGGGAAGCCGAAGAAGAGCTGAAAGCCGAAAGCTTTGAGAGGTCGTTGAATGTCACCGAAGAAAGGGCTTCTCCCATGCAATAATAATTACTATATATATATATATATGTGTGTGTGTATATATATACAGTATATATATACAGTGTATATATACCAGTAGATTGTTTTTGTTTATCGTGTATACATACATGGATTCTGTGCTTTTGCTTCCCAACAACATCTCCCCTTTATTTTCAAACTCTCGAACAAGACAGGTGCGCAAAAACAAAATTCAAAATCCGTGACTTTATGCACGATTTTCTTCTATAACAAGGGTCATGAACAACGACGACGACAATCACGATATCGTGGTCGTCGCGCATGACGATGCATCAATGTTTTACCATCCCAAAAAGAAAAAGAAAGCGGTAAACATCGGGGAAAGTCGAATAGGGACGTGTCCCGTGTGTAATAAAGCCGTGCATCGAGCTCTACTTCCCGAACATGTCGATTTTTGTTTGACTGGTAAATATAGAGTGACGAACGAAGAAGCGAAAGCGAAGGAGCGAATGTTTAGAGACACTACGAATTATTACGAACCACACGTTGCATCAAATAGTAGTAGTAATAATATTAATAATGACAACATCAAGGAGAAGAAGAAACCGACCTTTAGCATTCTGAAATTTTTGCAAAAGAAACAACGAGAAGAAAAGAAAAGCGACAACGACGACATCGAGACAACGACAACAACAACAAACAATAACAATAATAACATTAGTATCAATGATAGCAGAGAGAACGAAGAAGAAGACGGAGAAGAAGTTGATTTGATTGCTATAAACACTCGAATTGAAGGTGGGAAAATTCCCGATAAAGTATTGTATCCTTTGAACACCATGAGTGGAAACTATTCCGAGTGTGGCATATGCTTGAAACCTTTCGACGAAGAGAATGGTGTCGTCCGTTACCTCTTTTACCCATGTATGCATGCTAGGCAGTGCAAAGATTGCGCCATAAGAGTTTGGCAAACTAAAAAAATCCGAGGCAAATATAAAACAAACCGCACGGCGCAGTGCTGTTGGTGCTCTCAGAAAATTGAAGTGCGACCGCGACCGTTTTGTCCATTCTTGTAGCTATAATACAAATAAAAGTCATAGTAGCAAAGTAGCTCGTCTACGTAGTACTTTAGAAATAGCAATGATACAAAAGGAATACACAAAATAATAACAATATAAGATTAAAAGCAACTTCTAAATCAATTGTCTTCCAGCTTCTGTTGATTTGTCTCGGGAAGCAAGTAATACACGCTAGCTAAAGCTAATATACCGACGAATGTGTACGCTACAAAAACCTTGCCCGCACCAAAAGCATCTACAAAGGATAGAAACGTGAAAGTGACAAGAACGTTACACAACCACTGCACGAGTGTCGCCAGCGCAACGCCAGAACTTCGAGCATCCTTTGCGAAAACTTCTGAAGATACGACGTATGGTATTGGTCCCAACGATAACGAAAAAGAGACTCGGAATATAAGAATACCGAGTATTGCCATGAGCCCAGGACTTGCACTACCACCAGCTGTTGAGAAAGAGAACGATAACAAAGCGCAGCCTGAGATTATGCCACAAATACCAATCATTGCCATCTTCTTTCTTCCATATACGTCTATCTTCTGTGATAAATATGTGCCAAAGCAAATCTGAAACATAGAAACTATCACTGTGAGCAATATAGACTCACGCTTACCGTACCCCAACGAATTCAATATTTTTGGCGCGTAGTATACGATTACATTTATTCCACAAAACTGCTGGAGCATATTCATGCCGCATGCGACACCCGTCGCCTTGATGTGTTTGGCTGATTTGAACAATCCAAAAAATCCAGAATCTTCAATCGGCCGCGCATCTGAAATCGCCAAGCTTGCGACATTGTTCGACGGCAACGTCTGCCCTAAAGATTCCATTATGAGACGAGCTTCTTGGTAGCGTCCGCGACTCGCCAACCATCTCGGTGATTCCGGACAAACGTCTGGCATAAACCTAAAAACGTACTCTTGCGCAAAGCACGGTAAAATTGGTACAAGTAACATCAATCGCCACACGAACGATGAAGCTTCTCCGATGACATTGGTTGCGGCATTCAAATCACCCACTGCAAATAAAGAAGCTATGACTAAACTCATCACGAATGCATACAGTAAGCCAATCGTTCCGAAAAGTGGTGAAAGTGAGGTATATTTCCCGCGCGTTTTCGCTGGGACACATTCGGAAATGAAAACCGTTGTTATTCCTGTAGAACACCCACACGCGAGACCAGCTATAAACCGCGCGACGATGAGCATCGTATAAGAATTCGATAAAGAAGCGAGAGCGGCTGAAAAGAGATATAGCACATTTGCAAAGCGGAAAATATCTCTCCTACCAAACCTTTCGCTTGCCGATTTGGAACCGATGGCTAAACACGCCGTGGCAGCACCTAACGGAAGTGCGGCAACTATTGCACCTTTAACTTTAGAACTCAAAAGTACCACCGATGATGGAGTTCCAAAATCAACGTACACCAGTGCTCCTGCGATGCATCCACATGCCGCACCAAACGCTAACATCGACAGGCACGCCGCAAGCGTAAGTTTATACAGTTTCACATTCTTCTCGTCGTCATTGCTCATCGCTGCTGCCGAGGAAGCAACAAAATAGCATCCTCTGTTCGTAGCACTCGCAGCATAATTTGCATTCACAGTACCTCTTAGTCTTCTTTTATTTCTCTCTACCACTCTTTCTTGTATCGATTCAAACCGATTGAGGATGTGTCCTTTATCGTCAGGTGGTAGCGATGCACAAAAACTCAGACCGTTATTTTCCCTTTTTCTTTGATTTCTTCTCTGCTGTTGCGCTGAGAACAAAGGCGGCGCAGATGATAACGACGACGAGAATGACAACGATACAGATCCATAATAAAGTGGTGATGGAAACATGAATGTGCACTCCTTGTTATCGTCTTCCTTTTTTTGGAGGTGAGTCTTTGACGTTCGTTTCTCGGAAACGTCAAATTTTGCATGTCGAGGGGAAAAAGAATTTATTGTTTCAGAGTGTGTGCTCAAAAGCGGGTGGCATAATATAGTTGGTAACATACATGTGTATAAATACTGCAGTATTTTAAATTGAAAATATCAATCATCTAAATTCAAAGTCATACAGACACCTTGGAGTATCCAGTGCGATTCGTGCACGTCTGATTGAAGAGAAGCTTCAAAAACTAACCCTTTCCCCATCGCATTTCTTCTGCCTTGAGTTACATAAACCGGGACTCGCAACTCGCCAGCTTTCGCACTTTCATTCTTTTCAACCGGGATTATGTGCATGACGGGAAGTTCCTCCACGAGTATATTGTTTTTCTGCTTTGCCAGCGCTTGCGATTCCGAATCCCATCTAGCACCCTCTAAGTATAATCCGGAGACAAAACATCCATTTTCCGGTGGTTTCATAATCGCACGTGCGTCTTTTACGAGAGTGAGCTGTGTTTTCACATGCGCGACATCGAGCGGCCAACCTTTCTTTCTGCACGATGTTTGCACAAGAGCAGCAATGAACGTTTCTGGTGAATGTAAACCCGATAGCCAGACGCACGGCGGTACATTACCGTCATGTTTTGCTACCCAATCGATAAATTGAGAGACGCGCTTGCGGTACCATCGGATCCAGGAAGTGATATTCTTTCCAGTTTCTGGCGCTTCTTTCTTCCATGAACTTGGAACGAAGCCAGAGTTCAAAGACATCGCAACGTTATCAAGCACAGATGACATTGCTATTTCACCATTTAAAGCCTTACGTAAACTCAACAGTGTATGCTTTATAACGCTCGTTAACTTGTTATGTTTTTCTAGTTCTTGCAAAAGCGCGATGCGAATCGGAGTAATCGTGTTTGCCCATTTTTTCCTCAATTTTTTCACCTCAAAGTTTCTGTCCTCTTTCTGCGGTAAGACGGATAAAATGTCGACGGCAATGGAGTCGAGCATGTCTTCTGGGCGCTTCATTCTATTCCGAGTGAGGTCTTCGTGGTCCCCATCAACGCTGTCATTGGCATTTAGCGGAGTGAGAGCAGGAGAGGTGATTTTTGGTTGCAAAACAACTAAATTTTCCCACATGAGTTTTGCAGCTCTCGTGTAGTGCGCAACGTCCGCATTCATATGCAAACCCAATACTTCGGGTGTTTGAACGACAGGAATATGAGATATCGCGAGGAGTAATTCTTCATAAGATGTTTCTTGGGGCAAGCTAAAGTTTCCTGCGTTTTCGTCATCCGCAGATGAAGCATCTTCCATGCTCAACGATAAATTCTTGCTCTTACTATTATCGTCATATTCTGAACTCAGCACGGATTTGACAGTGTGAAACGCAAATGGACGTTCTTCATTGAACAAGAAGTCGCCGAAGTACTCGTTCAAATACGTCACGAGAATGCGCCTGTCGTAAAAGTCAGATACACGCCCACCGTACATGGCTTCACCAATTAGGTATCTGAGGGTTGCCCACGGGATGTCTGCTTTCGGTTTCTGCTTCTGCATGTTCGACAAAGATACCGCGGTATCGGTGCGATCATCCTCACTATCATCGCATATATCATCAATGAGCGCTTTGTTGAGATATGTTTCAATCAATGATAACGAAATTCTGAAATCTGTTTCATTGAAATCATAGGGAACGTTCCAACCTAATTTGCCATATTTGCGGCGTTCTTGCACAATCGCATGGAAAAATGTCAAAACGTATGATAGTTTTCTAAATGCGGGATGTTTACATCTATTAAGAGAGTCTTCGGACAACTTCGCGAAAGATCCTTTCATATTCAGCTGCAAACCAGCTGGTGGTTCTGTAACAACTTTGAGAGAACTTTGCAATACCCCTAGAGGGAACGCGGCGACAGGCTCGGTAGTCAACCATAAACGAAAATCCTCGTGAGGATTGTCTAAGTCTTGTAATATTTTTTCCAATTCTCCCAGCCATGAAGGCAACAGGTGACAGTTTTGTAACATTGCCCACTTGCCTTCGCGTGCAGAAGATGAAATAATTTCGGCGGCACGTGGTCCCATACCCTGCCCAAGCGCCATAAACTCTAATTTTTCTCCGAGATGGAAACCTTTCTTCTCCCCAAGTTTCAGCACATTAAAAGCTGGATCGGCACCCGGTGATAAAATAAACACAACCGGTGTCTTTGCACTCGTCGAATTAAACATAGATTCGTAATTGACTATAGGTGGAGTTACATATTGCTCACCAAGTGTAGACGAGATAAACTGCATTGTAGCTGCAGTAATCCTATCAACTCGAGCGCATCTCAACAAACACAAGAACTCAAATGGGGTCAACTGGCTTTGAACGTCATCAGGTATTGCAGATATCTCTGGAGTTTTGTTCGATAACCATTTTTTCCAAGTATCTTCTTTCGTTGAAATATTAGCAATCAAAGATTTGATACGCTCGCCACTGGATTCTAGTGTCACTAATTGTTCCAAGTCCCGCAATCCAGATTTTGGCCAAAAGTCGCTTATAATTTTTGTGAAAGGTTCACCCATTGACGCCATCGCTCCATTCATAATGCTACTATCTCCATCGTCGTTACCATCTAATTTGAACCCACCTTTTGTAAAAAAATTAACCTGCTCAATATCCACAACACCGTCACCGAGTAAAATTTGGAGCGTCATGTGCATAGATAGCGTCAATTTATCACGTTCAAATAATCCTAATGAAGCAAATTCGTACACCGCAAACGTTAAGTCGTTAACGAATCTTGTAATATTATCATAGAACGACTTGTTGTCGTCGTCCTCACCCGCTTCTTTCGATGCGTTTAACCCGCTGTTATTGTTTTGTCGTGTTTTTGCGAGCGAGGTTTTAAAAACTTCTAAATATGACGTCAGCGAATATTCATACATGGAGTTTACTTTGTTGAGGTTCTGGAGCACAAAATATAAGATAGCTCCCCTTTTTGCGATGGGCTCATATGCTTGTCTCGCTAATACAAGTTTTTCGCTCGCGGCTTTCGCTTCTTCGAGCTTACAGCTAATCTCCTTTGCCTTGTACTTCGTCTCATCCAGCGTGGCTATCAGTTCTACGTTATCAAGGATTTCACCAGAAGCTGATGATAATTCCAATAGTAATGTATCTTCGAGGTCTTTAAGTAAAGATTTATTCACGGCTGTTTCTTGAACGAGGGATTTACGCTGCATTTCTAAATCTGGTCGTTCCATTTTTACTGTCACGTTGAGCAATTGTTCCTGAAGTCCTATGAGAGTGACACCATAATTGATAATCATCGTTTTACCGGAAACTTCGGGACCATAACTTGGATTTGGGAGTTTAGAAGTCATATATAACCTGAAGTTATCATCCCATTCAACGTCTGAATCTCCTATTCGGACTGTCTTAGTACCATTCCGCTCAGTGATGCGGCGTTCTAAAACGTTGTCAATGACTGGATCCAAGTGTTCACCAACGTTCTCAAAGAGAAACGGTAAACCATACTTTACAGCAAGTTCGAGTTGTTTGAGAAAATCCGCATCGCTAAACGTTTTAATCTTCCCTACGAGATTTTTGCCTTCACGTTGCTTGATCCATCTCACGGCTTGCATTTGCGGATCTATGCATAACGGATATCGAGATGCCTTTGTTGTCAAAATACCATTTTGAACACTCAAATCGTCCGTCGGCAAACCTTCACTCGCCCATTTCCCGAGTTGAACATCCGTAGTCAGCAGATTTTCTAAGCGGAAAGATTGTGAGACTGGAATATTTCGAGCTTTGAGATCTTCATACAACGTATCGTATGTAAACTTTTTGCGAAATTCAAACGTAAAAGCGCCAGAGTAGGATAAAAATGAACTCGTCAACAAACAATCTCCTACTAAATTTGTCATGCTTTCATCGAGTTCGTTCATTTCTTTCGCCCATCTCAGCCGTTCAGACTCCAAGCCCTTCAAAAGCTTTTCCGCTGCAGATAAGCGCGCTTCCATGGTTTCAGCTCTTTCTTTCAGTTTCTTCTGGTTAGACGTTTTTTCTTGGAATTGTTCAGTCAAAGATGCGAGTTCCACGGATAGTTGCTCAACTTCAAGTTTTGTTTTTGCTAGCTCTTTGGTTTTTGTCCGAAGCAATTTTTCAGCGGAGGCGACGGCTGCTCGCTTTGGATTCACCGTCCGCGCAACCTCATTATACTTGATCATGGCAAACACCCATTTGAGGAGACCACCACCAGCGCTAGAAATTTTCGTCACCTCCTCTGGCGTAAATTTTGAATCTTTCGTGTAAGTTTTAAGCTCTTTCGCTTGCTTATCCTTTATGGCATCTTTATCAAATTCGATCAACGACTTTAGAAAATTAGTATCTGTCATCATTGCTTTCGCGCCTGACCAAGAAACGTTGGGTAGACCTTTTAAGATCATTACACACTCACACACTTTCTGGACGGCAATATTCGGCTTTGCAAACGATTTTAATTCAGTAATTTCTTCCTTTTTCAGTGAATTGAGCGCAAATGCTGCAGCCTCCAACGCGGGGATTGCTTTCGCCAAGTCGTTCTCTGCATCTTTCTTCCTCATAGCTATCATCTCATTCTCTCTTTTCAGCTCTATTTCTTTTAAACTTGCCGCTTCTTGTTTCGATTTGACATCAATGGTAGATGCTGTGATTACTTTCAGGAGCTCTTCGCATGCTTTCGTTTCAGCTTCAACGACTTCCTTTGCCTGATTGAGGGATTTTTGCATCTCATCAACTTCATTCCCAGCTTGAATTAACTTCGAAGAGCCGCCTTCTAGACGAGCTTTCAATTCACCGATTCTTTTCTGGTTCATACCGAGCGTTCTCGAGTAGTTCGTGATATAGTCCAAATAATTTTTTGGAGTGACGTAATTCGATCTATTTAGCTCTATTTTATACTTTTTGGATAGTTCCATGACGAGTTGGTGCGTAGATACCACATGATTTGCAATTGGATCACGTAAATATGATGGGATCTCGTCGATTGAGCTCAAAAATGTGGTCGCAACAGATACAAGTGCTTCTTCTGGCCATGCCGTAAACCAATCAATGACGGTATCATTTACCAGACCAGGGAAATTCCTACACCTCGAACGCAGCAAGTCTCCAGTAGGGGACATGCACAACACAATATGCAAGTTCTTACGCGCACGCGAAATAAAGAAACGCCAAAGCTCTTCCTTAAAATCACGTACGTTTTCTTTGAGAGCATCATCTCGGACCGATCGCATGATCGCCTGTTTTTCGTCTTCCGGGTACAGCGCAGGAACTGCTCCGCTCGTCAAAATACTGTTGATGAGTTCAAGGAAGCTTTCGCTAGCAACGTGGTTATCTGTGAATAAGAATACGACTTTCTCGTTGTCCACGCCTACTTTATTGAACAAACGTTTCAAATCCTCCCGAAAAGAGTTCTCGTCGTATCCACGTGTCAAAGTGATCTCGAAAATTGAACAGCCTGCTGCCGCGGCAGCAAGTTTTGCTAAAGACTGTTTTCCAAAGCCACCATCTCCAATAAGGAGCATATGTCCACGTTCTTGCCTCAAAACTCTGTGGATTCGAGTCGCGTGCTCGAGTGCATCGTGGAAAAAGACCAGATTCATCTTTTTGTTTGCACTTTTGTCGCCACAACTATCAAGCGCTTTCTGGAAAGTAATTTTAATATCTTCATAGTCTCCCACATCTTTGTATCGAGATTGCATAGTCTTTTTGTCGCACTGTACTGTGCAATTGTTAGATTCTTGCACAATCTCGTCGCATTCATCTTTATCCTCTGGTTCATCAGCTTCTTTTTCTGCAGCTTCTCCTCCAACTAGTAACTCTGTTCTAAAGTCAGCAAATAAAACCGGATCTAAAAGGGCATGCTTCGATATTTTCTCATCGAAGTCGAAATAATCAATAACGAGAGATTCTATTTTTTGCTTGACCAAAGATCGATCGTTAGCGTTCACTAATCGATCGTGAAACACTCGCAATACCTCGTTGCGCCATAATCTCACAAACGCACTCTCTAAATCAATATCATTAGCAGTTGATTGGCTCATGCCCTGAAAGACTCGAGATAAATCGCGAAGGTTGAATATATAATGAAATTTCGAGGGAGTTGGTGGTAAAACATCGAGCATATAATGATAAAGCTCGAGAGTAGCCCTGAGTATTTTTTCGCACACCAAAGTCGTAATACGTGGTACCTCGTCATCATTTGCAACGAGTTCGCGTGCTAATTTTCCCAGAATGGTTCGGTAGATGGTTTCCAAGTTCTCTTCAGACGGTGCTTCAATTTCAAAAATGTTGAATAGAGAAGCAAAACGTGCATCAATTGTATTTCGCGCTCCGCCTGGGTGCCCCATTGCACAAATAAACTGCGTATCTTTAATAGTTTTCCAGTTTAATTCCTTACCGCGATCGTAAAAGCCGTCACGTTCGAGCAAAATTTTCAGCAATGCTACGGGTTGTTGCGTCCCGTATAAATCTTCTTTCGGCATGTTCAAATCGTCAATAAATACAATTAATTTTCGACCAAGTGGTGGTCCATACACATCTTTCGTACGTTTCTCGATGCAATCTTCAACAGCTCTTTGCACGTCAAGAGAGCTTGTTCTCGAACTCAAATTCATCGTTATATATGACATGTTGCTATCGCTGCCTGTCATTTCGGCGAGTACTTTTTCTATTGTAACTGTTTTTGCTGTACCACACGCACCTACGAACAAGATAGGCTTATTTGAGGTACTACATAACGTTTTTAATAGCCAAGAAGATCTGACAGTATCTGCCGTCGGAATAAGTTGAGATGAAAATGATGATGCATGTGCATCTAATGGAAGCTTTTCGGCTTTGGATTGCCAAGAAAAGAATGTATCGCTGGAAATGTCATACCCATAGTCGTACATTGTACCAGAACTTGGTAAATTGAGCGGACACGAACACGTGGGATCATCGGTAAGTTTCCGAAGAAAGGTGTCAAATTTAACCCTGTCTGACTTAACCACGGTGGCACCAAATGACCATGTAATTGCAAAAATAAACATTCGCTCTATCTGCCTCGTAAATTCACCTATTCGCTTGTCTGGTCCAATGGAACCACGTTCTTTGGAAGAATTGGCGAGATTATTTCCCCCATCTTCTGAAGAAAGTGGAAATAAACTATCGAGGAGAGAACATAGTTGCTCCACGTAATTTGACGGCGTTCTTTGGATGCTAGACGTTGGAGGCGCTTCATCGTCAGATACACCTTCCAAACAAAACTCTACGAGTGCACCAACATATTTATCGAATAAACGCGAGAACAGACTTCTAAGCACCTCCGTACTTTGTTTCTTAATCCAAGAAGTACAAATGGGTTGAAAACCAAGTGTTTTTGGATCCACATAGACCATGCCGCATCGAGAAACGGTCGCCGGTGATGCGTGTGCCAGATTCGCCACTTCGAATAACAATTTGCAGTGGTCTCTAAGCCTAATGCGTTCGCCGTTGGGTAATGTCAATAGTTTATTATCGTCCATCACGGAGTTCATGTTTTCTACCCAGACGGCGTCAACGTCACCGTCAAAAACAATATAACGAGATTCGCTCTGTCTGTTTTCGGGTAAAGGACGATTGGCTTCGCGAAATATATTTGATAACAGACCATCAGTCCATTCGCGCGTATCTCTATCTAATGAGCCATAAAGCTCAGAAACTGATTGTGCCTTGGGATTGAGCACAATCAACTTAGTTGGTTTACCGAGCGCATCTTGAGCACGGGCGAGAGTTTTAATAATTACTGACTTCCCACCCCCAGTTTCACCAACAATCATAGTCGTATGCCTCGTCAGCATGGTTTCGTATAATTGAATGACTTTATCGACTTGCTCAGAAGGACCGGTAAGAACCTGATACCCATTGCTCTCTAAATCTTTTTCCACAGCATCATTCAGATTTGGGTATCGAACACGTGGACAATCCATTCCTGGGAACAAGTCATTTATCAAACCAAGAAACAAAGGAGCATCTTCGAACACAAATTTTGGCAAATTCATATCTCTCAGTGCGCGCATCAATACGAGCTGTTCAGAGAGTTCTGGTGACTCTCGCTTCAAAGCTCCTGCCATAATGAGCACTGATTTCAAAGCTCTCAAACCAAAATCGTAGTGCGATTGCTTGGAAAGTTGCTCTTTTGCGAGCTTATACAAGACTGTCATCTTTTTCGCGAGTTCTTTGGCACTGTCGAAACCTTCCGAGAACAGCATGATTTCGCAAATTTGCTGAAGATCCGGAACGATCATCTGAACCGGGCGAAACAAAGCTTTCAGATTATCTGGCAACTCTGTTCTACCGGCGTATCCAGGGTTCATAGTAATAAAGATACCCGTCCTAGAGTCTAGAGCGATATCCTTGCCTTCAAAATTAAATCGGTTCGCATTTACTTTCAAACTTTCCTGGATGGTGCGGATTTGAGATGATACTACACTGAGTACTTCGGCATCAATTCTATTAAACTCATCGAAACAACCCCAAGCACCGCACTGCACGAGACCAGTAAATATAGCCCCCATCGCTTTATAATCTAATCCTTCTCCACAGTTGAATACTACACAAAGCAAGGCCATAGACTTTGCTAAATCCTTTGTCGTTTCTGTTTTACCTGTTCCAGCAGGTCCAGCCGGGGCGCCACCAAGCCGGTACGACAATGCCGTGGTGAGCGTCATATAGCACCTATCCGTCAGGCCCGTAATTACTAATCGTCCATTTAGACCCATGTATTCGTATCCATATAAAAATTCTCCGGAACACTGGTTGATCACGATGTCATCTCGTTTTTTGTCCCATTTAAAGCGAAGCTGAGATTCCCATGCAAACTCAGATTCATCTAGAATCGAGTCCCGGACAAAGCTTTCTATGATATCGCGAGCGTGTACGTCAATTATAATCATGGTATTAACTTTCTTCCGCTCAAGGTCTGTTAAATCAGAACGAACTAGCTTAGTAAGATCTGCTAACTGCAATGTTAATTTATCCGAAAGCAACTTCATCGCCATCTTATCTTGACCGTTCTTGACGCGACGAAAGACATCGATAACCTCCCAAGTCCACCAAATCTGAGATCCAACGAGGGCAACCATACCCAATTCCTCCAATATCCAATTTGTTCGCGAAGTTGCGTTGGCATACCTCCTGATCCCTTTCTTACACATCTCTTTCAACGTGGTGCGCATGGCGTTTTCTACTTTTGTCATCCAAACTTCGACTGGCAAACCTAAAACTTGAACTGACTCGGAGAGTTCGAACGACTCACCTTCGCTACTCATCAACCCAACGATGGATTCATTGTTTGGACCAAAAATCAGTTTCGCGCAATTATCAAAGAGTTTCAACATGTGCTCCTGAACGAGCGTTGGATCGGAAGTACCGAGTATAGATAATAGCTCATCGTCAGAAATAAAGAAAAATCTAGGGAACGCATCGCGCTTCGTGTTCAGATATTGAGATAGCGACTTTTGACACGATTCTAATTGTGAAGAGAGTTCCTTCAAATGATGCAATCGACCTTCCACTTTACAGGATTCTAATACCTTCGATTCCTTTTCTTGTTGTGTGCTCCGCATGATTTCTCTCCAGGAAAGATCAATTTGATCGAATTGGTCAGCTTCAAATGGAAGCTGTGCCCGAATATCATCGGCACCACAAAAAATTGATTGTAAATACATCCATCTGCGTTGAGTCCCAATCCACGCCTCTAGTACGTCGGAAATGTGCGATAAGCTATATTCCAAGCTTTGGACCGTATCACGAAATGGTACCGCGTGCTTAGATGCCGAGATTGATTGAAGCGTCAGGCTTGAATCTTCAAGCGAAAGTGTGATGTCATCAACAGCACAAAGAATCAGAGTCTTCTCATGGATCTCCCTTGATTCTCGTGCAAGCGGCCGCAAATCAAATTTGGCGCTTTCCCATTGCGCGCCAAGTTTTATTAAATCCTCCTCAATCTTCATCTCTCGTTCGGCTCTATTCGTGATTTCTCTGACATGTTGCGCATGTTCATGTAGTCTAAGCTTCAAGACGTCCTCAAAGGTAACCGTGGTCAATGCAATTGATGTCTTCGCCAATCTTGCCAGCTCTTCCCAATGCCTTGGACGCATTGCAGGTGACTTGAGCGTACAAAACAAATCCAGAGTCTCTTCGAATAATGTTATGCTCTTTTCAATACTTATGATCAATTCAGATGTCTTGGGCGTTTCAATGATGTTCGATTTGCAATCTCTCCTGGACTCTTCGCCAATGACACGCAATTGTTCAATATCGATAGACTCCCATAACACACCAGAATGCACTTTAACTTTCGAATCAAATCTCTCGAAAACTGCGTAGCAGCTCTTATATTCTTCAATATCTTCTTGCAATTCTTCCAAACTTGAAACCGAACGCGGAGGAAATTGGAACGCTTTCTCAGAGTCGCGCAAGACTTCACTTCGGGTGCACAAATCGAAGATTTTTGATCTAAACACGTTCAATTTCGATACTCCAACGTGCAAATCTACTAAACTTTTATCAGACGCCGGTCCATAGTTTTGCATGTCGGCTTGCGTGTCTTCGCAAGCACTCACAAATTCATTCAAATCATTACGTAATTGATTTTCAAACTTCATCCGAACGTGCCTGAAGTCGGCATCTGCTCTTTCAATCTTCTCTTTACAAGCTTTCCAATTCGCCAACGTTTCTAAGACGAGATTCGTATACTCACAACTAGCATCATTGTGTGTTGTTGATAATGAGGACGATGATGAGAAGGACTCTTCTGGCCGCAGACCAAGGCGAAGTTTGACCCTGTCTTTAATTTTCAGAATATTAATTTCAGTCTCCCAGTCCACGCGTACATCTTGAACCATTCTCAGAAACACTTTCATTTCATCCAAACTTGATGGAACTACATCTGCAACACCGTCTATGTTTCGAAACTTCGAATTCAGTTCCGATAGAAAATTACTATCCTGCGCTGCTGAAATGCTCGAAAGCTCTTTGATCCAGATGTCACATTCTCTAGCAACCCCCTTGATAAGTGGCGTGGCATCAATCATCGCACAAGAAATCGTCACATTTCTATTCGAATCCGTTAACACTCTACACTTATATCGATTAAATAGAATGAATAATTCGTCAAGCGGTGCAAATTCAATCCCAGAAAGATCTGTGAACATCTGTAGTGTTTGTTTACGAGCTTTCGTGTTCATCGCATGCTGGAACTTGCCCCAACTTCCAACATATTTCGCAATTTTCCGTGAAAGCCTAGCAATGGCGCGTTGTGCAGTAGCTGCGAATTTACAACACACGGTAGATGTCCTGAGATCGCGTGCGAATGTAATTCCAAACGCATCTGCTTCTGTTTCATGGACAGAGCAGCTTGCCGTCACAAGAATATCGTCATTCCTTATACCATCATCCAGGAGACAGCGGCCACCATCGTATTCCGTATCACTTCCTTCATCAACATCAACACACTGGGTTTGTAAGACTTCAAGACAAGTTCCGTGCATCCATCTCGTGAACTTTAATCCGACATTTTGAATCGAATCAACGAATGAGTTCAATCGGGTGGAAATATCCTCCAAGGACGGTGATATGACGGCGTCTTGGGAATATAATTCAATTGTACATCGAAAAAATGCAGCATTATCAACACCGCAACGAGAGATGAAATCCCTTCGAAACGAGCGTAAACTCGAGCATATTGCTCTGACGAGTGCGCAGTATACGCCTTTCTCAGAAAATTCGTAAAAAGCTTGCATTTCTAGAGCCTTTTTGGACCGCGTACCGATGACACAAAACTCTATATCTGATAAAAGGTTTGAAACTTCCTAATATTTTCCTACTGCTCTTTCCATAATTTCATCGCGTGTGCGTTCTAATGTGCTCATGACATCGTCTAATTCTGGCAACAGCCCAATATCGTCTTCTACTTCTTGTATGCAGGACGGAGAGAAAAACCTCAATTCCGATATCGTTTCTGTGAGCTCTGCAATAGATTTCGAGATACGTCTTACTTCAAGTACTGTTCTTTCGAAAGCTTCAATAGCATGTTGGGACGATTGAATAAATGTATTGAAGCCCAGCGCATTCCAGTTCAATTTAGAGCAACCAGGCTCAAGGGCTTCTTCCAGCTTGATCAGCTTTCCTTTGAATAAAGCGAACTCCTGGTATGTTAGACCAGACGTAACTCGTGAGTACTCCGAACATACATCTTTCAAACTATTTAGGTGAGACTGATAAATATCTTCTTGAAGAACAACGTCCTTTGCCAATGACGGGATTTCATGTCCTAATTGGGAAATACTCTTGGCTTCGCGGATCAAAACAGATAGATTTTCGTGGAAATTCGGTCGAAACACAGGTACCGACGAATGCGAAAGTCCATCATTCACACCGAGAACTTCTGTTCTAGATATCTTTACCAAAATGAACGATCGCAAACTAGCTATGGATTCATCAACAACTGCAGAGCTCCACTGTCGAACCAGTTCTTTTTCATATTCCAACACAGTTTTGGAAAAATGAAGATACTTGTTCTCAATTTCGAGAGCCACTGCGCTTTGAATATCCTCTCCAAGAGATGTAAACTTAAATATACGCATGGTTCTTCTAATTGATACAAAGAGTTGTCGAGACCATGCAATTTTCCCACTAATTCTAGCCTGATTGCGTAATAATGGAACATTTCTTTCTTGTGTATGAAAAAAGTGTTGTATTTGATCGATTTCTCTACCAAATTGGTCCAAAATATCTCGCGTCGTATCTCTCATCTGTTTATTAAGAACATCTCTTACTGGAGAAGACCGTATGGAAGAATTCTTACGATTATGTTTGACATTACCAGCATCATATAGCAATTCTGAATTCGGTGAAAGTGATAGAATGTTGAACATAGTTCGAAAGCTGTGTAGCAATTCAAACGCCGCTTTGGCAGATGTTGAATTTTTGAACGATTGGTCAATGAATGATCTCACAACTCGTTCAATTCGAACGCGATCTACGTGAAAAACTTGAACAGTATCAGCCCAATCTTCTGCTTTTGATGGATCAAATGCATTGAATGAACAACGAATAATTCGGTTGTTCATGTTCGAAACTCGCCTTACCGCGTCGTCAAAACCTACTTGATCGAGCGTCACGGCTCGGAACTTGGGACTCAGAAAGGTTTGAAAATCTAGCGAAGCCGCAAGCATTTCTCCCAAATCGTCGCAAACACGCGCAATATGATCCGTTCTAGAAAAGAGGCGTTCGCGGTCAAACTCCCATCTTGCATCTCGATTGGATCGCTCTATACTTTCGCGCACCTTCAAATAATTTGTCTTCCAGCTTCGTAGCGCCAAAGATGCATCCCGTAACTTCTCTGATAACGTAAGATTATTATTATCTTGAACATCTTCATTGGGTTGATATGAACTCGTTGATGGTTTGATGGTTATTATCGTCGGTTTTGTCAACGATGCGACTTGATCGGCGTAACCTTCTGCTCTCTCATTCGTATTATCGTCTTGGCGAGACACTGTTAATACCAGCTTTGGGTCAATTTCAGAGGTTACCCTTAACGACAGTTCGTCTGCTATTCGACCCATAAGCTGTCCCATTCGGTCATCGTTTGAATAATGACTCGAAATTATCCAGACCAGTCTGAGCGCTTCAAGTGTCGGCTCTAGGCAACGAGAAATACGTTTGAATGACCCCTGCGAGATGGTCACAAAATGCCCTTCTAACGTGGTGAGAAATTTCACATTTTCCTTCGATTGAGCACACAAAGCGGCAAGATTTTCGCGTAAATAACGAAATTTAATGAGAGTCTGATGTGCTTTTGAGTGTTGCTCCGCATCTTCTATCATCTCAGAGTGTATCGAATCTTCTAAACTTTGCTCAGTCTTTTTCATCTCTTTGCAATTCAGTTGTTCGAAAAGTTTGTGCCTCTCTACATTTCGTTCTTTCCACCTCTCTATTTCGCGAAGCGGGCCCGTCGTCGTCGTCGTCGTCGTCGTTGCTTTCGTTGTCTGCGCTATTTCATTATTATTCCTACTACTATGAATACTATTCCCATCGTCATTAATCGTGATATCGAGATCGCGCTTGATGAAGGAGGAAATAACATTCGACCACTCCGAGAGACAGTCAATCAAGCGGCGTGCGTTCATCGAAGCTGCTTGTTTCCAATACCCCGTCGTATTTTTGTCTTCGTCTTTCTCTCTTTCTACCGGCGGTTGAGGACCTGGCGCACTCTCCGGAGCTTTACGATGCAGTTCATTCATATCTTCTTCTTCTTCTTCTTCTTCTTCTTCTTCTTCTTCTTCTTCTTCTTCTTCTTCTCTGCCCTCCTCTCCATCT
>MDSZ01195024.1_pt1 | contig 32252 bp, 25 predicted proteins | sample 811201 | NCBI WGS metagenome assembly MDSZ01 (sample SAMN05326647, study PRJNA326480) | marine metagenome | isolation source: seawater | place: Indian Ocean: North | collected 2010 | reverse complement strand
GAGCAGGAGGTCTGGCCGTTCGCAACGGCTGTCCTTGAGGGGGGTCACCTCGAGACAGGCAGAGACCTGTTCCTCAACCGTGCTGAAATTGCTTGTCTGCGTTGTCACCAAATTGAAGGGCAAGGAGGTGTGGTGGGGCCCTCCTTGGACCATCTGGGAGATCGGCTCTCAGCCGAAGCCATTCTGGAGGCCATTCTCGAACCCAATGCCAGCGTCACTCCGGGGTATGTTTCAGAAAATGTGGTCTTGCATAACGAGGAGGAATGGGTGGGCGTGGTCACACAGCAGGATGAGACGACCCTGACTTTGCGGTTGGCCACCGGAGCCCTCAAACACCTTCCCTTGGTGGATATTGCTGAACGCCTTCCCAGCCTGTCCGCCATGCCTGAAGGCTTGATGGAGTCGCTGAAAACATCGGAGGTGCGTGACTTGATCGCGTATTTGAAATCGCTCAAAAAACGCTGAAGCCTACCGGGCTTATCATCGCAAGCGATGAATCGTTTGCCATTCTGGTAAGGGAAGCCCATCCTGACCCGCAATGATACCATTTTCTTACAGCCACGATGGCACCTCTCCTCGTCTGCTCAAGGGCCTCCTCTATGGCTTCCTCGCATGGTGTGGGGTGGGGGGTTATTTTCTGCGAGCGGAGGTAAGACTCCCCTCGGTGATTTCGGATCACATGGTGTTGCAAGAGGGTAGCCAAGTGCGCTGGTGGGGATGGGCGGATCCCGCCGAAAAGATCACGATTCAGAGTTCGTGGGGAGAATCGATCGAAGGCGTGGCCGATTCAGGGGGGAGGTGGCATTTCAACATGTCCACCCCCAAGGCAGGCGGCCCCCATGAGGTTCGTATAGCTGGAACCAATGAACATGTCGTGAAGGATGTGATGGTCGGGGAAGTCTGGCTATGCAGCGGGCAAAGCAATATGGAGTGGAGTGGGCGGCAGCAGTTGCCTCAGTCTCTGGAAGAGGGGCCTCTTGCGGTGTTGCCTGAGATGCGGTTTTTTGAGATTCCGAAAACCACTTCACAGCATCCGCAGGACCAATGCGAGGGTCGCTGGAAAGTGTGTTCTCCCGAGACCATGCCATCATTCAGTGCCGTCGGTTATTTTTTTGGGAAACGACTCCATCAACGATTGCAGGTGCCGGTTGGCCTGATCGGTGCCTATTGGGGGGGCACCCCTGCCGAGGTGTGGACTCCCGAAAAAGTGGTTGTCGAACATCCGGCGTTGCTGGAAGCCGCTGGCGAACTGGAGCCCTTTGCCTGGTGGCCCAAAGATCCGGGACTCACCTACAATGCCATGATCCACCCCATCACGCCCTATCACATTTCCGGGGTCATCTGGTATCAGGGGGAGTCCAACGTGAAAACTGCCTCAACCTACCGATCCCTCTTCACTTCCATGATTCAATCCTGGAGAGATGCCTGGCAGCAGGAGTCCCTTCCCTTCTATTTCGTGCAAATTGCTCCATTCGCCTATGATGAACCCATGGTGGCGGCGAGGCTGCGAGAAGCGCAAACCCAATCCCTCTCGCTTCCTGAAACCGGTATGGTGGTCGTAAGTGATCTAGTGGATAATCTCAAGGACATTCATCCCGTCAATAAGCGCGACGTGGGTCTGCGCCTGGCGCACTTGGCGCTGGATCAAACGTATGGAGATTCCAAGGCCGGGCCCCATCAGAGTCCGACCTATCAGAGTCACGAGATTCGCGGTCGCAAGGTCCGTATTCAAGTGGATCATGCTGCAGGTGGGCTGGTGGCCCGGGAAGATCGTATTACAGGCTTCGAACTGGCGGGTGTGGATCGGGTGTTTCACCCGGCCTCGGTATCGATTGAGGGGTCCGCGCTGATTTGTCAGTCCGATCAGGTACCCCAACCGGTCGCCGTCCGGTTTTGCTTCAGCAACACCGCTGTCCCAACCTTGTTCTCTCAACAAGGCATGCCCTTGAACGCCTTTCGAACCGATGACTGGTAATAAGTGGGATTCTCAACGCTTGAGGTTTGGGGTCGCAGTGGCTTCGTTTTGGGGAAGCCACCCAGCCAAGCGCTTCTTGATGGCATGCGCATGCGCTTGTTGTGCCAGGTTCACCCATTCCTCAGGGTCTACCGAGTGGTCGTAGAGCTCTTCCGATCCATCGGCATAGCGAATGTAGCGCCATCGCGGCGAACGGATGGCATGGTTTCCGGGTAAGTAGGTCGTGATGGCAGGAGTCTGCCAGTCGGCTTCCGGGTTTTTCAGCAGAGGGATCAGACTTTTGCCATCGCAAGGAATGGTTGAGGGCCCTCCGGCAACTTCCAAAAGCGTTGGGTACAGGGTGCTCAGATCGACAGGTGTGTCGCATCGTTGATGACCGAGGGTGGTCCCGGGAAGGACAACGATCAAGGGGATTCGGGTGGTTTTCTCCCACAGCATGAATTTTTCCATGTGATGTCGTTCGCCCAGATGGAAACCATGATCCGACCACAGGATGATCATGGTTTCCTTGCCGCGTGGGGAGGCATCCAAAGCCTCCATCAATCTCCCCAGCTGGTGATCCATGAACTGCACGCAGGCGACGTAGGACTCCACCCACTGCCTGTAGGAACCGGGTTGCTCCCTCTCAAGGTCCATCATTCCCTTCCAAAACCACCGCGAGGGCCTTTGCAAGGTCCAGGCTCCTGCTGGCCATTCCGAACGAGAAAAAGGGGTTGGTACAGGTAGGGGAAGGGTGTGGGGTGGGGGATGGAAGGCCCGTGGCGCGAAAAAAGGCGAATGGGGTTTGAAGAGTCCGCAGACTAAAAAAAGCGGGCGTTTGGGATCCCGGTTCTCCAGGGCTTGGATGCAGGCCTCGATGGTTCCTGCGTCGATCGTCTCTTCCTCCTTCTCAGGCCAGGCTCCCCAATCGGTGTTTCTGGAACCATATCCAGGCGCTCGATTCAATTTGGTGATTGGGTAACGCTGCTTTCTCATGGGGGTGTAGGCATCGAAGGCCTTGGGATCGTGAAAGGCTCCATCGAGTTGATGGTGGAAAACCTTGCCCGCTCCCATGATCTGGTAGTCTGACGCACGCAACGCCTGCATGATGGTGGGACGGTTGGGAAGGGCTTTTTTCCAATCACTTCTATTGCCATAAACGCCCGTTGTGGAGGGTCTCAGACCTGTCAAGGTCGCGACGCGCGATGGGTTGCATGCCGGCGCCATGCAATAGGCTCGCGTGAATGTCATGCCTCTTGTCGCAAGTTGGTCCAGGTGAGGCGTTCGCGCGGGGGCCTCAGGATCCAGCAGAGGAATCCAATCGTTCAGGTCATCCACAACGATCATCAGGATGTCGGGACGATCGATGCCCTTTGCCAAAGGGCTAGAGGCCAGAAGGAGTAAGCATCCCAGGAGATGGGTGATGGGGTGTCGTGGATGGATCAACACAGGTAGAGAGGTATCCGTGCATTCTTGCCGAAACGGATTTTGGACATGCTACACGACACAGCGTCCTTCTTGCGAGCCTTCAGACTTTTCCCAGCCTCTATGGGGTTGCAATGGCCGGCCAAGAGAGGCAACGTAGCCCCTGTTCATGAATGAGCCCAAGGAGACAGCCAGTAATGTGTTGGGGACCCCCCTCGAAACCTGTTGCACCAACCCTCTGACGGGTTTTTATCGTAACGGGAAATGTCATACCGGCCCGGGTGATCACGGCCTGCATGTCGTTTGTGTCAAGGTGACGGAAGCTTTTCTGCTCTTCGGTCGCTCCCGAGGGAATGACTTGATGACACCCAATCCGCAGTTTCAATTTCCGGGGCTCAAGCCTGGAGATTGCTGGTGTGTGTGTCTCAACCGATGGGTGGAAGCGCTCCAAGCTGGCTGTGCCCCTCCCGTGAAACTAGAATCGACGCATGTTTCCGCCCTCGAGTTTGTGGATCTCGATGTTTTGAAGGAGCACGCACTGGATGAATCGGAGGATGATGCATGAAGTGGAAAAAGGTGGTGGTATTGTTCATTCTCCTTCTTCCGCCGACTCTGCTCTTCCTGTTTTCAATCGCCGAAAGCTTGGGGATCAACATCATTTCCATTTTTAATCGCTGACTCAGCCGGCTTGGGGTCCTCGAATCAGTAGGTCGTCTGTCCTTCTCATCCCGGGTCTGGGGCAGGTGATGCTTTGCACTTGTTGTCCGAGCCGATATTCGCGATGATTTGAAGTCTCCCATGCAAGTGAACTGCTCTTCAGCTCCTTCGGTGACGCTCCGGTTTTCCCTTTGGCTTTTGCCTCTTTTTTTGACGATGGGTCTCCTTGTTCGCCCTGTCAGAGCTGATGAAATGATGCTTTTTAACGGGCGGAATCTGGATGGCTGGGAGAGCCCCCATCCCGGGGTTTGGCGAGTGGAGGGTGGAACCATTGTCGGGGGCTCCATGGAGGGGAACCCACAAAACGAATTTCTCGCCACCACCCGAGAGTTTAAACACTTTCGGCTTCGATTTGAATATCGCTTGGTGGGTATCGAAGGCTTTATCAATGGGGGCGTACAATTCCGCAGTCAACGCTTGGTAAACCCTTCCAATGAAATGATAGGTTACCAAGCCGACATTGGAGCGGGTTATTCAGGAAGTCTCTATGATGAATCCAGACGCCGTCGCATGCTGGTTCAAGCAGATAGCGACTTGATCGATCAGCTCGAAAAACCGGGCGAATGGAATCAGTACGAAGTGTGGGTCGAAGGGCCTCAGGTTCGTTTGTTTTTGAACGAGACCTTGACCGTCTCTTATGTGGAGGAAGAGGAGAGGATCGAACAAACGGGTAAGATTGCTCTGCAAATCCATGGGAACTGTAAGGCTGAGATTGCCTTCAGGAATCTGATGCTTGAGGTGCTGCCTGACCCAGTGGTGCCACCCTCTTCGGTCATCTCCAGTAGGTTTGGGGAGGGGCAATCTCGCAAGCCACATCCTCCTTTTGAAGGAGTCACCTTTGAACCGCTTCAAGAAGGTCGCCTGGTTTGGGTGGGACAGGAAAACGCTGTCATGGAGCAGGAACATGGTTTTTTTGAAGCCTTGATGCAGACGGCTTTTGCCTCCTCGAGGATGACCTTCCGCTCCATGGCTTGGGAAGGAGACACGGTTTATGAGCAGTGGAGGGACTTACACTTCGGCCCATGGCCCGAACAGCTCCGGGCGGCTACATGTTCCACCCTGTTGGTTCAGTATGGCCAGATGGAGGCTCTGGATGGGCTTGAGCGACTCACCGAATTCAAAGTGGCCTACCACCAGCTCCTGGACGCTTTTGCGCAACAAACCCAGCGATGTATCCTGGTTTCTCCCATTCCGTATGAAGATCCTCAAGCGCCTTACGCACCGCGGTTGAGCCAATACAATGAAGTCCTCAAGGCATACGCTCAAACCATTGAATCCATCGCCCGAGAACGTAGTTTGATCTACCTGGATCTTTACACTCCCTTTCTGAACAAGGCGGGGAACTCAAAACCCATGACGCGAGATGGCATCCATCTCAACGAAGATGGCCTGCGGCGCGTGGCGATGGAAATGGCGCGCCAACTGGGCGGCTTTCCATCCCCTGAAACAACCTCGCCCAAACTCCGATCGGCCATCATCGCCAAAAATCGTCTCTGGTTTGACGCCTGGCGACCGGCAAACTGGTCCTTCGCATACGGTGACCGGGTTTCTCAGCGCTTTGCGACGGCAGCTGGCAACTTACCGAGCCTTCATGGTTCTCTCAAACAGCGACGAGAGCAAATCGCAGCCTACGATGACATGATCCATCGCCTCGCCTTCGGTTCTCAGGAATCGCTTCCCGAATACCCGACTGTGGGTGACCAGGGGGTGTCCCCCGAAGCACTGAGCCCGGAGGAGCAGCTGGCAAGCTTTGAAATGGCCGAGGGTTTTCAAGCCCATTTAGTTGCTTCTGAAGAACAGGATGTGGTCAATCCCATCCAGATCGCCTGGGATGGGGCGGGTCGTCTATACGTGGCTTGTTCTCCATCCTATCCGCAATCCCTGGCAAGCGTGCGCCCCTCAGATTACATTTTGGTTCTCGAGGATGAAAATGGAGACGGCCTGGCCGACAAACATTGGCGCTTTGCTGAGGGGTTGACCATGATCCAGGGCTTGGAACCCGGTCCAGGAGGGGTTTATGCCTGTGACTTCGATCAACTCGTCTTTTTGCGGGATGAGGATGGAGATCTCAGGGCCGATCGTCGCGAAGTACTTTTTTCGGGCTTTGGTGTGGGGGATACGCACCAATTGATTAATTCCATTAGTCATGGCATCGATGGCAGTCTGTGGTTCACTCAGGGCCTGCATGCCATGTCACTGGTGGAAACTCCCTGGGGAATCAAGCGCCTGGATCGTGCGGCCGTATGGAGATTGCGCCCTCAGTCGATGCTCCTGGAAGGCTTCTTTGGCGGCGGCATGGCCGGTGCCAATTGCTGGGGTGTGGCGGAAGATGATTATGGGCAGGTATTCCACAAAACGGGAGACCGCCCTCAGGGTTATTGGACCGTGCCGGGAATGATCCGCGGTGCCAGTCCCATGGGAGGCGGGTCCAGGACGGTCGCCAATCAATCCTATGCGGCCTCTCCCGAGCAATATCACGGGGTAGGAAATCTGTTCGATACCTCTCCCAAGACCACATCGCTGGATTTCGTGGGCACCCGTGCCATGCCGGAGTCCATTCAGGGTGCCGCTTTGATTGGGGGTTATTTCGGTTCCTTGGTGGAGTTGCATCAGCTTGAAGATGACGGGGCGGGATTTCGCTCTTCTCAGCTTCCAAGAGTCATGGTTTCTTCCGACAGCTCGTTTCGCCCCGTGGATGTGAGCATGGGCCCCGACGGCGCCATGTATCTGGCCGATTGGTACAATCGCGTGATTGGTCACTACCAGGCAAGCTATGCAGACCCCCAACGCGACAAGCATCATGGGCGTATTTGGCGGATTGCTTCAACACGGCACGAGCCGGTTCAGGCGCCCAACATGGAACAGCTTGGTATCCGAGAGCTCATTTCTCACCTTCACTCGCCAGAACGATGGTTTCGCCATCAAGCTCGTCGTCGACTTTTTTATCTGCCATCCACTGAAGTCCTCCAGGCATTGGACGCTCATCGACAGCAGTTTGCTCAGGAATCACCAGAGCCTCTGAATGAAAGGCACTTGATCGAGTGGGCAGGGGTTTATCAAGCACATGAATCCCCTCGGGCAACGTTGATTTCAAAGATGCTGGGTTCGCCTGATGCGAGGGTGCGATCTTACGGGGTGCGTGCGCTCAGCGGATGGGCTGATCGCCTAGAGGTTTCCGAAGATTGGCTCAAGAAAATGGCCGAGGATCCGCATCCCCGAGTGCGTTTGGAAGCCGTCGTGGCCTGCAGCTATCTACGCCGACCCGCCTCCATCGCCGTGGCACTCAAAGTTTTGGATCATTCCAGAGATCGATTCATCGATTATGCCCTTCGCCAGACCGCCCGCTCGCTTCAGCCGATTTGGGAGCCCGTCCTGCGGGAGGGACAGCTGGCTCTGGAAAGGCCCGAACACGAGGCCTATCTCAGGGCTCTGACGACCGAGGAACCAGTGACCCTCAGTCAAGGAGAGCTGCTCTATCAGAAGGCCTGCCTGCCCTGCCATCAGGCGGATGGAAAAGGATTGCCGGGGTTCTACCCATCTCTTGAATCCAGTGATTGGGTGAGCGGGGACCCCGGTCGCCTCATCCGAATTGTGCTTCACGGTCTCGAGGGTCCGATCACGCTCAATGGAGAAGCCTTTCTTTCCAAAACGCCCATTGCCATGCCGGGTTTTGCCGGTCTGGGCAATGAGGAAATCGCTCAATTGCTTTCCTACGTGCGAGGTGACTTTGGCAATCAGGCCTCGGCGATTTCAGGTGCCCAGGTTCAAAAGGTTCGTATGGAAGAAGCCCAGCGTTCGACTCCCTGGAAAGAGTCCAGCCTGCGATGATCGAGAGGCTTCCTTTCGGGGAGTGGTCTAAAACATCTTGTCATGGCCACCACTGCTTCGGGGGCTTTCCCAGTTCGTCTTGATGTTGCCTGGGCGATGGAGTTTGAGCAAATCCTTGCCCATGAATCGCAGCATCCAGGCCATGGGGGTGAGACAGCCGAAAAAGAAGAGCGTCAGGGCCAGAGTGGAAATGCGGCGACCGATGAAATGGAAAAACCGCATCCCCATGCGGTAGTAACCACGGAAGAGACGTGGGTGGAGCCAGCACGCAATCACTGCCACGCATCCCGGAATAAACCCCGCCCACAAGGCGAGAGTGTGCCATTGCTTCCATCTGCCCAAGGTCCAAAGCAATCCGAACATGACTCCGGTGGAGGCGGTGAACTTGAGCCATTCTCGGGGCTCTTCTTTCAATCGAAGGCGCATGGTGGGAATCAGTCGGGAACAGGGTGAAACGACGGCTTGGGTGCTTGCTGTAATTGCTCCTCTTTTTTCAGTACACATGGGCCGATCACCAGGATGTCCATCTCGGTATTCATGAAACAGTCATAGGCATCCTTGGGGGAGCAGACAATGGGTTCGCCCCTCACATTGAAGGAGGTGTTGATCAACGCCGGGCACCCGGTTTGTTTTTCGAACGTCTTGAGCAGCCGGTAGAAAAGAGGGTTGGTTGTTTCGGAAACACTTTGAACCCTGGCTGAATCATCCACGTGGGTCACCGCCGGCAGGGTGGAGCGCAAGGCATGCAAGCGCTCCAGGCCATGCTTTTCATCACCTGCTGGCAGGCGGATGCTTTCCTGAGTCGGGGCCACCATGAGCATGTAGGGGCTTGCTTGTCCTTGCAGTTGAAAGAACTCCTCGGCTCGCTCCTGCAGGATGCTTGGAGCAAAAGGCCGAAAGGATTCCCTGTATTTGATTTTGCGATTGATGAGGCTCTGCATCGTCGAGGAACGAGGGTCTCCTAGAATGGAGCGGTTACCCAGGGCACGAGGGCCGAACTCCATGCGTCCCTGCATCCAGCCAACCACAAGGCCTTGGTCGAGCCATGATGCAACATGACTCAAGAGCTCTGCTTCCTCTGTGAAAGTCTGATAGGTGGCTCCTTCCTTCTGCAACACGCGATCGATACTCCCTTGATCATACTCCGGGCCCAGGAGCGCGCCATGCATGCTGTCGATGTTTTGGGGGGTGGATGGGGGGATGCTTTTTCGCTCATTTTGCTGATGATAGATCGCCAGCGCAGCTCCGAGAGCTCCACCAGCATCCCCAGCAGCCGGTTGAATCCACAATCGCTCAAAGACCCCTTCTTTGAGGATTTTTCCGTTGCCCACGCAATTCAGGGCGACGCCGCCTGCAAGACACAGGTTGCGATGACCTGTCACCGCATGAGCATGCCGGGCCAATTTGATCATGATCTCTTCGGTGATGGCTTGAATCGAAGCTGCGATGTCCATGAAACGTTCTTCCATGGGGGTGTCCGGTTGGCGTGGGGGGCCTCCCAGCAGGGCATGCAATCTTGGGTGATCCATCTGATCGGAGGAGAGAAAGCCGAAATAATCCAGATTCAGATGAAAGGATCCATCCTCGTGGATCTGGATGACTTTCTCCCTGAGGATATCCGCATAGACCGCTTTGCCGTAGGGAGCCAAGCCCATGAGCTTGTATTCCCCGGAGTTGACTCTGAAACCACAAAAAGCGGTGATCGTTGAGTAGAGCAAGCCCAAAGAGTGAGGGAATCGAATTTCCTTGAGGATCTCAACATGCTTTCCCTTGCCGGATGCTAGGGTCGTTGTGGCCCATTCCCCAACCCCATCAATCGTCAGGATGGCCGCTTCTTCAAAAGGGGAGGGATAGAAGGCAGAGGCTGCATGGGATTCGTGATGCTGAGCGAAGAAGATCGGGCAGTTCGTTCCTGGATCCGAAAAGATCTCACTAAGGGTCTGCTTGATTTGAATTTTCTCGGAAAGCCAGGAACTCATGACCCTGGGGAAGGTGCGCCATCCGCGTGGAGCGATGGCGAGATAGGTTTCCAGCATGCGGGAAAATTTGGTGATCGGCTTTTCGTAAAAAGCGATGGCATCCAGATCAGAGGGAGTGATACCGGCTTGTCTCAAACAGAAATCAATGGCCTGTTCCGGGAAGCGGTGGTCATTTTTCAGACGTGTGAAGCGCTCTTCCTGAGCGGCAGCCACGATGTCGCCCTCCTTGAGCAGGACGGCTGCGCTGTCGTGATAAAGGGCAGAGATGCCCAGGATATGTTTCATGCCCCTCTCCACAGTGGATGATTGGTTACATGAACGGATACATGAAAGGCGCCAGGGCGCTGCTGGAGGAAAAGGCAATCAATGCGCCCAGGAGAAGGAGCATCAGTATCAGTGGCCATAACCACCACTTCTTTTCCTGTTTCAGAAATTGTAGGAACTCAAGGAATACCTGCCACACAGCACAAACTATGACCACCAGTCTACTTTTCGCCAAGGCATTTATGGAGCGGCTTGAGGGAGCTTGGCAGGCTCTGCCCAGGTGCCTGTCCATTCTTTGGCTTGAATCAACAAGGATTCATCTTCTGGTAATTGGAGGAAACGCCAGTGCTGGGTGCCACTTTGGTCCTGGCCTTGCCAATCACCGGGGCCACGGAGTCGGAAATCTTCTTCAGCGATCTCGAAGCCATCCAGTGACTGCTCCACCTTGCGTAGGCGCTGCCAATTTACCTCGTCAGCGGAATCGCCCATGAAGATGCAGTGGGCATCGTGCGGACCTCTGCCGATACGTCCCCTCATTTGGTGCAGTTGTGCCATGCCAAAATGGGAAGCGTTCTCAACGATCATCACCGTTGCATTGGGGATGTCGACGCCCACTTCGATCATGCTGGTTGAGAGCAGTAGACCGATCTCCCCATTCTTAAATTGATTCATCACGGCCCTGATTTCCTCTTCCCGCATTTTTCCATGCATGAGGCCGACACCGAAGGCGCGGTAGCGCCTCGTCAAGGCCTCCTGTTCCTCCATGAGCGATTTCGGGGTCGATTCCGTTGCCTCAATACGTGGGAAAATGATGAAGACCTGTCGTCCTTCTTTCAACGTCGTCTCAAGAAAGTCTTCAATTTTGTGACGATCCTTCTCCTCCCTCAGGTATGTGCGAATCCGCCCTCTTCCTTTGGGTGTTTGTCGCATCGTGGACACGTCCAGATCGGCATACAGGGCCAACCCCATGGTGCGGGGAATGGGGGTGGCTGTCATGATGAGCAGGTGAGCCTGCTCCTGGTTCTTCAGAATCTGTTGCCTTTGGGCGACTCCAAATTTGTGTTGTTCATCAATCATGATGAGGCCCACCGACTTGGTTGGTTGCTTCACATGCAGTAAGGCGTGTGTGCCAACGGTGAAAGAGGGGAGGTTGGAGGCTTGTGAGGGTTCTCCATGCGAAGCTGACGTTCTGAGAATCACGGGAATGTTCAGACCGCTCAGCTGCTTTGAAATGGTTTGATAGTGTTGCTGTGCCAATAAGGTCGTTGGAACCATGAGGATCACCGAATGGCCACATGCGATGACTTGAAGTGCTGCGATGACGGAGACCAGGGTTTTTCCGGTTCCCACATCGCCTTGAAGGAGGCGCCTCATGGGATGCTTTTGGCGTAAGTCCGATTCGATATCTACCAGAACATCCCTTTGATCCGTAGTCAGATCAAAGGCCAGGCTTTGAATGAAAGTCTCAGCCAAGGGGCTCCCGGGACTTGTCGGGAGTGAGGAGACGCTTTCCGCAAAGGCCTTGCGACGCTGCCGGACTTCTTGCTGGAGTTTCAGTGCCTCGTTCAGGGCCAAACGCTCTCTGGCCGCATGGCTTTCGTCAGGCTCCTTCGGAAAGTGGAGTTTTTCCACAGCGTCGGATTGTGGCAGGAAACCTTCCATGCAGGCCTGCGGATAGGGGTCCGCCACAAGGGAACCATGGTCCTGTAAAAATTGATGCATCAGCGACCGAAGCCAGCGTTGTCCCACTCCCTTCTGGCACCGGTAAACGGGAACGACGCGACTGGTGTGAACAGGTTCCTTGGACTCGTCCTCTTCAACCCATTCGATTTCCGGATGATCCATGCGCAAAGGAGATCCGTCCTTGAGCTGTCCATAGGCGAAAAATCGCTTCCCAGGCAGATAGTGCTGTTTGAGGAAGGGCATGTTCCACCAGCGGCAAAGAATGCTGCCGCTTTTATCTGCCACTTCGCACTCGAACTGGGACATGCGTTTACCCCGAAAGAAACGACTGCGAGCCGATTGAATTTCCCCGCAGATGGTCGCCCATTGACCAGCTGCAAGTTGATGGATGGCGGGGAGACCTCTCCGGTCCTCGTATCGGAGGGGGCGATAATAAAGGAGATCCTCCAGGGTTCGAATGCCCATGGCTTCCAAACTCGAAGCCCGAGTTTTTCCAACTCCCTTGAGGTGGGTGATGGGTGCCTTGAGGTCAACCACAGGAAACGATGCTTGGCATGCCAGGGTCTGCGAAGGTCACGCGGTGTAGCGTGTCGTCAACTCAAGTGGGATCTCAGCCATTCAACGCTTTTTCGAACCCCCTCCTCAGCGGGCGCCTTGCCCTCGAATTCAAGGGAAACATAGCCACCGAAGCCGACTTCCTTGAGCATGCTGGCGATCCGGGCATAATCCAGATCCAGCGTGTACCATTCGCCTCCTCCAAAATAGGTTTTGGCCTGCACGAAGACAGCTCGAGGGGCTATTTGTGCCAGCTTGGGGTAGGGTTCTTCGAGGAAATTTCCGGTATCCATCAAGGCCCCCAGCCATGGAGAATCGATGGCGTTCAGGATGCGCAGTAGGCCCTCTGGAGTTCGAGTGAGCCCCCAGTGGTTCTCCAAGGCGAGGATGACTCCCTTTTCCTCGGCTTCCTTGAGGCACGCTTCGATGGATGCGATGCACCAGTCAAACCCATCACTTTCCTGATACCCGGGCAGGATCGGCTCCTGTCCGCGTGCAGCCATGAGATCGTCGAAGGATGCGATGGTATTCCATCGTCCTGAGTTGAGACGGATGCACGGTATGCCCATTTCATGGGCCAGGTGAATGCACTTGATGGTATGTTTGATTTGCTGGGCTCGGAATGCGGGATCGGGGTCCACGAAGTCTTGGTGAATGGAGAGGGCGATCAAATCGATTCCATTGACAAAGGCATGGCGTTTGAGCTTTTGCAGGTAGGGGATGTCTTCCGAATCCATCTGCCGATGCAGGATGTCAACCCCTTCCACTCCCAAATCGGCGGATCGATCGATGACCGACTCTATCGACACCTTTGGATCGCGGAAGTGCCAGTAGGAGTAGGAAGAAATGCCAAGCTTGATTCGGTGGTGAAGGGTGTGTACGTGCTGCTTATGGCTGGGCTTCATGGTTTGGCAGCCCAGCCCCAGTGTGGCCAGGCTGGAAAAGCCCAAGCCGGTTTTGATGAAATCTCTTTTCTTCATGGTATCTTGGATCAGCGGTAGCTGATGAGGTGTTTTTCACTTCGGATCAACAGTTGGGTGCCGTCAAACACAGGGGAGGCAATGACCCGTTCTCCCAGTTCTTTTCCTCCGATGAGTTGAGGTTTTTTTCCCAGCTGGAGAACGAAGACGGCTCCATCTTCTCGGGCTGCGATGAGTTTGTCCCCGACGACTGATGGAGAGGCGTAATAGCTGGAACGGTGTTTGGGGAGATCCATCGCCCAAACGGTTTGGCCTGTATCAGGTTGAATCCCAGCCAAGGTGCCACGGTCACTCAGACAAATTGCCAGAGCCCCATCAAAGGTGAGGGATGGTACAAAACTGCTGTGTTGAGATGTGTGCCAACGTCGGTGGGTCTTCGTGACGTCGCCCATGCCTTCCAACAGGATGCCATGAAGGCGGGGCTGCTTCTTGTCAGCGCGCCCGAAAGGAACCACCACGGTCTTTCCTGCCTGAATGGGGGAAGCAACCGCTGGCCAGAAAGCGATCTTTTTCGGGTTGAAATCTCCACAGCTCCACACCGTTTTCCCTGTCTTCATATCGTGGCATGTCAGGTGCTGAGCGCCCCATACGAGGATGACCTCCCGACCCTCAAGCTGTGCGATGATCGGTGAGCTGTAGCCGTGATCCCCTTCGGTTGGGGTGGAGAAATTACGACTCTGCTTCCACTGCAGTGCACCGGTCTCCTTGTCGTAAGAGGCCAGCCATGATTCACCTTCATGCATGCGCGCCATCACCACACCATGAGAGGTGATCAACGGAGAGGTTCCGTGGTCCCAATAGAGGGATACCGGGCCGTACTGCTCGACGAGATGATGTTTCCAAAGTGTATGACCCTGGTGGTCGAGTCCGACCCAATGGCCACTTTTGAAATAGGCAAAAAAGTGGTCCCCATCGGTAGCAATGGATGCATTGCTGCCCGATCCGTTGCGGTGCTTGCCGGGTGCTTCAGCTCCACAAAGAGCGATCCATCCGGGTTCCCCATTCCGACGATAAGCTGCTACGGTGTTTTTCCCCTCGTGAGCATAGGTCAAGACGATCCAGTCCTTGGTAACCACTGGGGTGGAGGTGCCCTTTCCCGGTAAGGCGACTTTCCAGTTCATGCTGGAAGCATCCAATTGCCCTGAAAGGCTGCCATCGGGAAAAAAGCCGTTCTGATGGGGGCCACGCCAGTGATGGGACTGAGCCGAGAGGGCTGCTGGGAGCCCTAGCCAGAGGCAGGCCAACAAGCAGCGCAGACTGGCTGCCCAGCTAGCCATTGGGTGATAAACTTTGGGTGGGGCGAGATGCATCGGCTTACTATGGTGAAGGGTCGAACAGGTGTCAATCTGAGGGAAGTCAACTGAATTTCTTGTAACCATATCTTTTTTCAATGCGTCAACATTGAATAAACCTCTAACATCGATTCCTCATGCATACCTTCCTTTCTATCAAACGTTTTGCTCTGGCTTTGGGCCTGGTATCGGCAGTCATGCATCTCAGCCATGCTCAAACCCACTGGCCCCAATGGAGAGGCCCGGTGTCCAACGGCATTGCTTTGGAGGGACATCCTCCCACAACCTGGAGCGAAGAGGAAAATATTCGTTGGAAAAAGCCCATCCCCGGCAAGGGACACGCCAGCCCCGTCCTATGGGGTAAGCGGCTTTTTTTGCTGACCGCCGTTGCTGAGCCGGCAGCCGACAACTCAGGTGATTCTGGAGTGGGTAATCCTCCTGAGTCTCAAGCTGAACGCCCTGGGCGCAGGCCCGGGCAGGGCAGAGGAGGCAGAGGAGGCAGAGGAGGCAGAGGAGGCAGAGGTGGATTTGGGGGTGGCCAGCCGGCTTCGGTCAAACATTCTTTTCAAACCTTGTGTTTGGACAAGGAGACGGGCGACACCCTCTGGGTACGTGAAGGCATGGCCGTGATTCCTCATGAAGGCCATCATCCTACCAATAGCTACAGCTCGGGTTCTGCAGTGACCGATGGACAGCATGTGGTTTCCTTTTTTGGCTCTCGAGGCTTGTTTGTCTACGACATGGAGGGAAATCTGGCGTGGAAGAAGGACCTGGGGGACATGTCCACTCGCAATGGATTCGGCGAAGGCGCCTCTCCCGTATTACATGGTCAAACCTTGGTGGTTCCGTGGGATACCGAGCAGGAATCTTATCTTGTCGCTTTTGACAAGCGAGATGGCTCGGAGCTGTGGAGGCAAAATCGTGATGAACGCACCGGGTGGAGCACTCCTTACATCGTGCAACACGACGGCACCATCGAGGTGGTCGTCAATGCAAGCAACAAGGTGTGCAGTTACAACCTGGCGGATGGGAGCCTGCTGTGGGAGTGTGCCGGCCAAACCGTCAATGCCATTCCCTCGGTGGTGGCCGATGATCGTCATCTTTATGCCGTCTCCGGCTATCGAGGCAACGCCGCCATGGCCATTCAACTGGGCAAGCGAGGAGATCTTTCTGGAAGCGATGCCATCACATGGACGCTTTCCCGCGGAACTCCGTATGTTCCTTCGCCCCTCCTGATGAATGGGAGGCTCTGGTTCACGCAAGGTAATGATGCGGTGATTACCTGTGTAGAGGCACAGACCGGCAAGGTGCATTACACTCAGGAGCGATTGGATGGCCCATCAGGTTTTTATGCATCACCGGTAGGTGTGGATGGTAAAGTTTATCTCGCAGGACGCAATGGTACGACCGTCGTCCTGGAGGACTCCGACACATTGAAGGTGCTTGCTGTCAATCGATTGGACGATCCGATTGATGCCTCTCCCGCCCTCTCAGGCAATGCGATCTACATTCGGGGGCATCAACACCTGTATTGCATCGCTGAGTAACGGGTTGTGATCAGAGTTGGCTCGGGGGTGCCACTGACACCTCGATGAAACACCTTGAGATCCTGCCTTGCGGCAGGGTCTTTTTTCTTTTGTCGCCGCTCCCCATTGAGCAAAATACAATGGTTCCCTATGGAAACCCTGGACTTAGGCGCCCTTGATCTGGGCCTCATCGTTTGCTACCTGCTGGCCGTAGGGTTGCTTGGATTGTGGTTCAGTCGCGGGGTCAAGACGGGTAAGGATTTTTTTCTCGCAGGACGCTCCTTGCCCTGGTGGGCAGCGGGTCTGTCTCTGGTCGTTTCCGACATCGGAGCCAAGGACATGATAGGGTTGGCAGGGGATGGATATCGCTTCGGAGTGGTGATGATGAATTTTGATTTTCTGGGATGCATCTTCCCGGTCTTGATCGCGGCCTTTCTTTTCATGCCTTTTCTTTGGCTGGCCAATGTTTACACGGTGCCCGAATACCTTGGGCTCCGTTACAATGCGGTGGTTCGAACCTTTTTTTCAGGGCTCTGGGTTCTGTTCATGGTCGGAACCCTGGCGACCATCTTTGTCAGTGCCGCTTCGATGTTCGAAGGCATCCTTGGTTGGGGCTTCTGGTTTTCGGTGGGGCTCACAGCGTGTGTGGTGGGCCTTTACACAACGGTGGGCGGGCTCAAGGCGGTGGTGGTGACCGATGCCTTTTCATGCGTTGTTTTGATTCTGGGTGCCGCCATCATTTGTATCAGCGGACTCTCGGAGGTCGGGGGAGTGGGGGCACTCAAAGAGGCCATAGCTTCCAAGAGCTGGACTCAAGACCACTTGACCCTGTTGCCTCCTGCTGATCACTCCCATTACCCTTGGCCAGCTGTGGTGCTGGGTCTGGGTTTTGTTCTGGGCCCTGCTTACTGGATGGGGAACCAGGCGATCGTCCAGCGCACCTTGGGCACCCGGTCTGCAGCCGAGGCGAGGGCTTCCTACGTGTTTTGTGCTGCTATTAAGATGTTCTTCCCTCTTCTCCTGGTCCTCCCCGGGCTCATTGGCATTGTTCTGCTGGAAAAGGAACTGGGCTCTCCCGGAGAGACTTGGGACGGTAATCGCGTGTTGCCCCTGTTGTTGGTCCGCCTGCTGCCTTCGGGGATCCTGGGTTTGGTGATCGGAGCTTTCCTAGCTGGCGTCTTGTCCAATCTCGATTCCTACGTCAATGCTGCGAGCACCATGCTGGTTCATGACTTTTATCGGCCCTGGATTCGCCCGCAGGCCGAGGATGCTCAATGCCTGCGCGTTGGCCGTTGCCTCGTGCCAGTTCTTTTGATGGCTGGAGTGGCTGTCAGTTATCCTGTTAAACAAGGTTTCGGATCCGTTTTTGAAGCCTTTCAGACCTTCCTTTCCTTCATTCAAGGCCCTTTGCTGGCGCTTCTGCTCTTCGGAATGTTGAGTCGTCGCGCCAACAGCACAGGTGCTCTGATGGGCATGGTGGCCGGGGTCCTGGTGGCGGTGCTTCTCACTTTTTCTGAATCCTTGTTCGGTGTGAAAGGCGGTATCTCGTTTTTATGGGTGGCCTGGTGGTCGTTCGTCGCTTCCCTGCTGGGTGTCCTTGTGGGAAGCTTCCTGGCACCACCGCCTCATCCGGGTGATTTGACAGGGCTCATGATGGGCCGACCGAACGAGGAACCCAGAAAACCCTCAAAGGAGGCTGCAGGATGATGGCCACTCTTCATATCGGTTCCCTTTGTGTGTCAGGGCTCTTCCTGGCGCTGGCCTGGCTATTGTGGAAATACGCGCCCGAAGTGACCGATCGGCCTGGGGATCCTGCGTCTCACTCGCGATCTTCTGTCCGACTCTGGGCCGTCTGTATCGCTTTTCTCCAAGCCATTGTCTATTTGTTATGGGGTTGAAGAAGAGGAAGGCTCTTTGCCCCCAAGGCAGTGAATAACGTTGTCTTCTGCTTCATTTTCTCTAGCTTTTCATCAGATTCAGTCCAAGCCCGGTTACCTTGCGTCGATGACCGGAGCAAGGGACTCTTTTTGTTATGCTCAAAGGTTCAACCATATTGATTACGGGTGGTACGGGGTCCTTCGGAAGTCGGGTGGCGAGGCATTTGATGGAAAAGGAACCGAAGGAAATTCGTATTTTAAGCCGTGATGAGAAAAAGCAGTGGGACATGCAGCGACAATTCCCCGATTTTGAGTATCTCCTGGGGGATGTTCGGGACGCCACTCGTTTGGCCGTGGCAATGGAAGGGGTCGACTATGTCTTTCACGCGGCTGCTCTCAAACAAGTGGGTTCCTGTGAAAAGGATCCCTTTGAAGCCGTCCAAACCAACATCATGGGCTCTTATCAAGCCTGTCTGGCGGCACGCCGGGCCGGAGTGAAAACGTTTGTCGCTCTCAGTACGGACAAAGCGGTCAAACCCGTCAATGCGATGGGTACTAGTAAGGCCATGATGGAAAAAATGGTTTGTAGCCAGAATCAGAAAAACTGCCAGACGGTTTTTTGCTGTGTGCGCTACGGAAACGTCATGGGAAGCCGAGGTTCGGTGATCCCCCTGTTTCTTGACCAATTGGAGCAAGGCCAGCCATTGACCGTGACCGTCCCTGAAATGACCCGCTTCCTGCTCACGTTGGATCAGTCTGTTGAGTTGGTGTTCCATGCGATGACCCAGGCCAGGGGAGGGGAAATCTTTGTTCGAAAAGCGCCTGCATGCACCATTCAAGCTCTGGCCGATACGATACGTCAGCGTGCGGGCCAACCCGATTATCCAATCAAAATCACCGGCATCCGCCGGGGAGAAAAACTCCACGAAGTGCTGGTCAATGAATATGAAATGCAGCGAGTCAGTGAGCAGGAGGAGTTTTACACGATTTATCCGGATGATCGTTTTCAAGGTGAGTGGACCCCCCAGCCACTGGGGTCTGAGTTTGCCAGTCACAACACCCGACAATTGCTGCCAGGTCCAGAGCTGGAAAGCCTGTTGGATGCGATGGGAGACCCTGAAAGCTTTCATTAAGGATGGTGGCAACCCCCAACCATACGGTCATCAAGGCTTGTCGAGGTTGCCAAGCGCCTTCCCAATCCCTTGAACAGGTCCTGACCATGGACCCCATGCCTCTCGCCGGACAGTTCTGTTCGGATTCCCAGCAAGCCCTTGAGGCGCATTGTCTCCCACTCTCATGGGTGCTATGTCACCAATGTGGCCTGGTGCAAGTGGTCGAAGACGTGGACGAATCCACTCTCTTTCGACGCTATAACTATGCCTCCTCGACGGTCTCGGGGCTGGTGAAACACTTTGAGAACTATGCCGCCCACTTGGAGACTGCTTACGGGACATCCCCGGTTCGTTTTCTGGAAATTGGATGCAATGATGGTGTCCTCCTGAGACGCTTGCCCGAGTCCTGGGTTCGGCAAGGCGTCGATCCCAGTGATGTTGCCCGCAAATCCCATGAGGAAGATGGGCAGGGTTATGAGCTTGCGAACGAGCCGTTCACGGCCGAAAAGGTGGCTTCGATGGGCTGGATCGGCCAGTGGGATGTCATCAGTGGAAGCAACTGTCTGGCTCACATCTCCGATTTGAAGAGGGTGTTTGAAGCGGCCTACATGGCATTGCGGGATGGGGGAGAGCTATGGGTCGAAGTCCATGATCTGGAGGCATTGCTCTGTGGCAATCAATGGGACACCATTTATCACGAGCATAAAGCTGAATGGAGCGAGGATTCCCTGGTGCATTGTCTGGGAATGATCGGTTTTGAGCGGCTGGATACCCAATCTCTCTCCATGCACGGTGGAGCCTTGCGCTGTCGGTTCATCAAACGCTCGGAGCCCACGGTTTTGGGTTGCCCGGATCTGAAGGGCCTCAAGAAAAAATTGCATCGGCTCGAGGAGAGCTACCGTATGAGGTATGATCATGCTGTTATTCGCGAACTGATGGGGCATGTCAGCAGGGGGCAGCAGCTCGTTGCCTATGGAGCAGCCGGTCGAGCCAATGTCTTTCTCAACCAAATGGCGCAATTGCCCTTTGCGTGGATCATTGATGAATCACCCTTGCGTCATGGGCGCTTCTTGCCACATGTAGCGACCCCGATTGTCCCCATGCCGTGGCTCGCAGAACATCAACCACCACACTGTCTGATCACCGCCTGGAACTACGCCTCGGACATCCGGGGCAAGCACCCTGATTATCAAGGCCGGTGGTGGACCGCTTTTTCGTAAGTCATGAACCGTGAACAGCCGATTGTCGTCTTGGGTGCGCGAGGCATGCTCGGACACGTGGTCGTGAGGTGCTTGCGTGAAAAGGGGTGGTCGGTCATCGAATCGGATGTCCGGTGGACGCCTCAAAACGCCGAGCCTGAGATTCGGTCCCTTCAAGCCAAAAGGGTCGGAGCCGTGGTCAATGCGATGGGATCTTATATACAGGACCCCGATGCTAGGGAACGCGATTCCATGCAATGGATCAATGGACGTTTTCCAACCATCCTTTCCGCAACGTTATCGCCGCAGACGCTGCTGATCCACGCCAGCTCGGATGCCGTTTTTGGATCGCGTGCCTCAGGGTGTTTGTGGAATGACTCGTTCAGCCCGGACACCGACTATGGGTATTCCAAGGTCGTAGCCGAGAAAGGGCTTGTGGGGCCCCAAAGATGGGTGATCCGCGCTTCTTTGATTGGACCCGACGGAGCCCATGCTTCAAAACGTCATTTGCTGACATGGGCTTCTCAACAACGCGGGAAGATCGATGGTTATCTCAACCAAAAATGGAACGGAATCACCACCCTGTCCTGGGCCGAATTGGTTCACGATATTCTGTGTGATCGTCTCGAAGCCGAAGCCGGTGTGCTGCAACCTGGCTTTCTTCCGCCGCTGAGCAAATACAGTCTGCTTAAAATGGCTCAAAAAGTCCTGGGGTTTTCATACGAGGTTCAGCCCCTCAGAGCCCCTGTTGCCATCGAACGCAGCCTGATTCCCAATCATCCTGCCCCCTCCCTGGAAGGGCAGCTCCGGCGACTGAGGGACTGGTATCCACTGTCGGCAGGTTGAGCTCAACCGACTTCGTTGACGGATCTTGCCGGGTTCCAGCTCAGGTCCTGTCCAAGGAATGGGCCGAGCCATGGAGTGCTCGTTGACACCTCATGGGGCGGTTGGTAGCCTCACTCGCTTTGGAGTTATCCCGTTCATGGAATACAAAGAGACACTCAACCTGCCGCAGACCGACTTTCCCATGAAAGCCGATCTGATCCATCGTGAGCCTCAACGATTAGCCTCCTGGACTGCTGGAGGACTCTATGATCGCATTCAGGCCTCTCGTTCCGATCGAGAGCTTTTCCTTCTCCATGATGGTCCTCCCTTTGCCAATGGGGATGTCCATGTGGGTACCGCAGGAAACAAGATTCTCAAGGACTTCATCATCAAATACACCACCCTTCGGGGGAAGAGGGTGCCTTATGTGCCGGGCTGGGATTGTCATGGACTTCCCATTGAATTCAAGGTGGTTCAGCAAATGCGCAAGGAGGGTGCGGACATGGGTGACGTGGCTGCCATTCGTACGGCATGCGAGGCTTACGCCAGAAAATACATTGATCTCCAGCGCGAACAATTCAAGCGGCTGGGTGTTCTGGGTGAATGGGACAAGCCCTACTTGACCCTGGACAAGTCTTATGAAGCGGCTGAACTGCGTCTCTTCGCCGATCTCATTGACCAGGGTTTTGTCTATCGTGGAAAGAAACCTGTCTACTGGAGCATCCCTTGTCAGACGGCCCTTGCCGAGGCGGAAGTCGAATACGGAGACCACATCAGCCCGAGTATTTATGTGAAGTTCAAGCTCAAGGGGGAACCGAACACCTTCGTGCTGATCTGGACGACCACTCCCTGGACATTACCAGCCAATATGGCAGTGGCGTTCAATCCCAAACTGCACTACACCCAAATTCAGGTAGGGGATGCATCCTACATTGTCTCGGTTGGGTTGCTGGATGGTCTGGTGGAGACCATGCAGTGGGGTGATTATCAAATCATTCGCAGCCTGGATGGCGACCAGCTTGCCTCTCTGGAGTATGAGCATCCATTCTGTGATCGATCGGGGCGACTCTACCCTGCAGATTTTGTTGAGGACACGGCAGGCACGGGTTTTGTCCATATTGCCCCTGGTCACGGCTTGGAAGATTATGGGCTTGGTATGCAAGTCGGGTTGGCGATCTATTCTCCAGTAGACGACAAAGGGTGCCTGGCTCATACACAGGATCTGCCGGTTGAAGCACAAATGCCTGAGTCCTTGCTGGGGCGGTCGATCCTGGAAAAAAATGGAAAGAGTGAAGCCAACGAGGCGGTCATGTCGCTCCTCAAGGAATCCGATTCGCTGCTTCTGCATCAAGACTATTCGCACAGTTATCCGCACTGCTGGAGAAGTAAGACACCCGTGATCTTCAGAGCCATGGATCAGTGGTTCATCCGCATTGATCATGAGGGTTTTCGACAGCGTGCACTCGATGAAATTGACTCGGTGGATTGGGTTCCCGATTGGGGGCAAAACCGTATTGAAGGGGCGGTCAAGGCTCGACCCGATTGGTGTATTTCCCGCCAAAGGTCATGGGGTGTTCCCATACCTGCCTTCTACGATGCGGCGGGTCAGACAATTCTGGATGGCCGAGTGGTGCGTCGTGTGGCCGATTGGATAGCCGAAAAAGGCTCCAACATTTGGTTTTCCGAACCTGTGGACCAACTCTGGGAGAAAGTGCGTCCTGAGGACTGGGAGGGGCCTGAAGCGGTGGCCAAGTCGAGCGATACGCTGGACGTTTGGATTGATTCGGGAAGCTCTTCCAGAACCGTGATTCAGGAGCGTCCTGAGCTGCAGCGGCAGCCAACAGATCAACCCTGGAGGGCGGATCTTTACCTTGAAGGAAGCGATCAGCATCGGGGTTGGTTTCAATCATCCCTCCTGCTTTCCCTTGCAGCGCACGGCAGTGCGCCTTATCGCCAGGTGTTGACCCATGGTTTCATGGTAGATGCCGACAAGGAAAAAATTTCCAAGAGCAAGCAAGGCCAGGGTGGCTATGAGAAGCCTCAGACCTCGGAGGCCTACGTGGGTCGCTACGGTGCGGATATTGTTCGCCTTTGGGTGGCTTCACAGGATTTTCGAAACGATATCGTTGTCAGCGAGGAGCGTATCAAGAAGGTTGCCGAATCCTATCGTCTGCTCCGCAACGCACTTCGTTTTCAACTTTCCAATCTCTACGACTACGATCCTCAGAAGCATGCTGTGGATCATGCATCACTCACCCCGATGGACCGCTGGATGCTGGATGCCTGGTCCAAATTGGAGAGCGATGTGTGCCAAGCTTACGATCGCCATGAGTTTCATTTGGTGTATCAGAAACTCACTCAGTTTACCGCGGTAGAACTCTCCTCCATCTATCACGATTTGGTCAAAGATCGGCTTTATTCCGATGGTTACGATTCCAGTCAACGACGCTCCACACAAACGGTTTTGCACTTCATCGTAGGCCGTTATTGTCAGCTTCTTTCCCCCATTCTGGTGTTTACGGCGGATGAGGCGTGGGAATGTGTTCCTGGAACTTCGCAAGGGATGTCCGTCCACGAAAGTGAGTGGGTGCCTTTTTCATTCGCCATGCATCCAGAGGAGGGCGAACGTTGGCAACAATTCATGGAATTGCGACAGGAGGTGTTATCGGCACTGGAAGAGGCTCGGAGAGAAAAAGTCATTGGTAAATCGCTTGAGGCTGAAGTGAACATCGTGGAGCAGGCGGAAAAGCTGAGCCGATTCCAGGAAGCGACTGCGGTCTTGAGGGAATTGTTCAATGTCTCGCACATCCGATGGGAGGCAGGCTCCAGCCGTGGAGTTCACGTCCGGAAGGCCGAGGGTGACAAATGCAAACGCTGTTGGCATTGGAGGACAGATGTCGGTGTGCAGAAAGCGCATGAGGATATTTGTGGCCGATGCGCTGACGCGGTAACCGCTCACCTGGCGGCTTCCAGCTAAATCGCTTATGGATGCCATGAACCAAATCGACCTCAAGGGTAAAACGGCCGTGGTAACGGGGGGAGCCCGAGGGATTGGAAAAGCAATCGTTGAGCGATTGCTTCTTTCAGGAGCCAACTGCGTCATTTGGGATCAGGACGTCGATGAGGCGACGCGATGGGTTCGGCAGCTCCCGGAACCGGGTGAGGTGCGAGTTCAAAAGGTCGATCTCACCTCCATGGATTCTGTTGCACAAGCGGTCCAGGCACTCGAAAAAGATCAAGTGCAGGTGGAAATTGTCGTCAACAACGCCGGGATTGCCGGGGTGAGTCAACCTCTGTGGGAGTGTTCCTGTGATGAATGGCGCGAGGTCATCGAGTTGGATTTGATCGCGGTCTTTCATGTCTGCAAATCTTTGATTCCATCCATGATGGCAAGGAAACGTGGCAAGATCATCAATATCGCCTCGATTGCCGGTAAGGAAGGGAACCCCAATGCCTCGCACTACAGCGCGGCCAAAGCTGGGGTTATTGGGTTGACCAAATCGCTGGGCAAGGAGCTGGCTACCTCCGGGGTTCGAGTGCATTGCGTCGCTCCGGCAGTGATTGAAACAGATATTTTAAAACAGGTTAGTCAGGAGCATATCGATTACATGGTCTCCAAAATCCCCATGCAGCGCGTGGGGCAGCCCCACGAAGTGGCTTCTCTAGTCGCCTGGCTGGCTTCGGAGGACTGTTCCTTCTCAACGGGTGCTGTGTTTGACATTTCCGGCGGGCGTGCGACCTATTGAAGGTTCCTCTGGGTGAACCTGACCCTTGAGCGGATCATCACAATAGAGCTACTGAAAGAGTTTCATCGTTTTCATGGTCAGCAGAACGGGCAAAAAGCGTGTGCGTGAGGTCGGAGCCACCAAGCGAAGTACCTGGGAGGTGATTCGAAGGGTCTCTCACTACATCAAGCCCTACAAGTGGCTCGCGGCTGGCACCATCGGTTGTGCCGTGTTTTCCCTGTCCTTTGCTTTTGTCTATCCCAAACTCACTTCTTACATCATTGATGAGGTGATTACCAAGCAACAGCTCGAGCAGCTTCCTTGGGTGATGGGGTGCCTGCTTGGGGCCTTTTTTCTGCGTGAGGGCTTCAACAGTCTGCGTATTCTCATCAACAACTACTTCGAGCAACATGTTATTTATGACATGCGCATGGATGTGTATCGACGCCTCCAACACCTGCCGGTTCACTATTACGATCAGCGAGCTTCAGGGGATTTGATGACCCGTGTGATTGAGGATGTCAACAATGTGGAACGTGTTTTGATTGATGGTACGGAGCAGGGAACCGTCGCCATTCTCAGTATTGTCGGGGTATTGGTTTTTCTGTTTTCGATGAGCCCCGTGCTGGCCTGGGTGGCGCTGATACCCGTCCCGTTCCTGATTGGTGGTGCCCTGGCATACACTTTAACCGCGCATCGTCGTTATCGCCGACACCGTGAAGCGTCCAGTGCCATGAATGCGCTGCTCATGGACAATCTGCAGGGCATTCGGCAGATCAAGGCCTTTTGCCGTCAATCTCACGAGGATGAGCGATTTGCCGATCGATCCGAGCAGTTGCGTCAAGGTTCGCTGGGTATCATGAAAGCCTGGGCTCTGTATTCCCCAAGCATGGCTCTAGCCACGTCCATGGGGACAGGGCTTGTCTTGTGGATTGGGGGCCGACTTGTGATCGAGGGATCCATGAGTGTCGGTGACCTTGTGGGATTTGTTCTTTTTTTGGGTTTGTTTTACGAACCCATTGGTCGCTTGCATGCGCTCAACCAGATGATGCAAGGGGCCAGGGCTGCCGGAGAACGTGTGTTCGACATTCTGGATGCTCCAGTCGAGTGTCCTGATCGAAAGGGTGAGTTTCCTGCCCCAGTCAAGGGGGAAGTGGTTTACCAATCGGTCCACTTTTCTTATGGAGAAGATCGAAAGGTTCTTGAGGACATCAGCTTGGTTGCCAAACCAGGGGAGATGATTGCCCTTGTGGGGCCCACAGGTGCCGGAAAATCCACCATCGTCAATCTTTTACCCGCATTTTATGAGCTTCAGTCCGGATCCATCCTTATTGATGGGGTCGATATCAGACAAGTCAAACTGGAGTCTCTGCGCAATCAAATCAGTGTGGTTTCCCAAGAGCCGTTTCTTTTCAATGGCACGGTTCTGGAAAATATTCAATACGGTGATTTGGATGCCGGTTCGGAGGCCGTGGTGGACGCCGCCAAAGCAGCCAATTGTCATGCATTCATCTCCGCTCTTCCGGAGGGATACGACTCCCATGTCGGCGAACGTGGGGTCAAACTCAGTGTGGGTGAAAAACAGCGGATCAGCATTGCTCGAGCTCTGCTCAAGGATGCCCCGATCCTTATTCTGGATGAAGCGACCGCCAGCGTGGATACGGTAACTGAGAAGCTGATCCAGGAGGCCTTGGAGCGATTGATGGAGGGCCGTACCAGCTTTGTGATTGCGCATCGATTGAGCACGATCCGACACGCCAGCCAAATCCTCGTCCTGAAGTCAGGTAAGGTGGTCGAGCAGGGGGATCACGACGAGCTTGTGGCCCGTGGAGGTGTTTATGCGCGGCTCACCCAGATCCAGAACACCTTTTCGGTGGAGGCGCGCTTTGAGCAGCTTTCCGATTGCTGAGGCTCTGTCTGAATGAACCGGTCCGGTCAATGCGTCTTCGCGTATCCGGTTGGTATCGATGAGAGGACTTTTAGCCCTAGTTGCCGATCCAGGCAGGAAAGGTCTTGGTTCGCTCCATGCCCAAGCGCCTGTAACTGCGGTGCCACTTGAGTGTCCACAATTGCTTGGGGGAGGTCGTGCTTCTCACGGAGTGATCAAAGTAAGCAACATTCACTCCTCGGCCGTGCCTCGCCATCGCAAAGTGCATGGTTTCCTTGTCGTAACCAGACCACTGTCCATTGTAGGAAGGGGCTTGGTCCTTGGCAGCGATGCGATCGTCCGGGCCACCACCGCGCCACATGGCGTCGAGAAAGAGTGGGATTTCCGACACCGAATCGGTCACATTCATGCTAGCCCAGTGATCTTTCTTTCGCCGTCCCTGAATATCGGTCTTGGCGTTGTAGCACCAGTTGTTGCCCCCATAACTACTGATCAAAAATTTGGAGCCCGCCTCAAAGTCATTCGCAAAGTTAGGGAAATTGTAGGCGGTGTGGGCCCCTCCCCAATCAGCTAGTTGCTGTTCCGGAGTGCCGATGGGTTTTTTGATTTCGGTCTGAGAGTTGCCGGCTCCGCGTCGGTTGACGGCATCTGGGCAAAGAAGCAGCATGGGTTTTTCTCGATAATGCTCGGCCAGTGCGACGACCCATTCACCTCTGGCCCAGCCGACGTCTCCATCGCTGAATTTGCCTTCATTGTCGTCGGTATACATTTGCCAGATAATCCCCCACTGCTTGAGGTTGGACACGCAATGGATGCTTTTTGCCTTCGATTTGGCTTTCGAGAGAGCTGGTAGCAACATGCCCGCCAAGATGGCGATAATGGCGATCACGACCAAGAGCTCAATGAGTGTGAAACCTTGGTTTTTCATATTTGGCTTCTGAGGATGCATGATGAAATAGAGTGTGGTTGTTTGGGTTTAAGGAAAATATAGGGGCGTACAAAATCAATTGCCAATCCATGCAGGAAAGTTTTTCTGACGCTCCTGACCGTGTCGCTGATAGGAGCGATGCCATTTCATGCTCCACACCTGACGGGGCGAAGTGGTGGAGCGGACGGAATGATCAAAATAGGCGACATTAATGCCTCTTCCATGGCGCGCGATGGCAAAATGCATGGACTCCTTGCCCGCGCCCGTCCAAGCACCATTGGATAGGGGGGCCTCGTCCTTGTTTGCAATGCGATGATCCGGGCCGCCTCCGCGCCACATGGAATCCAGGAACAAGGGAATTTCTGACACCGAGTCGGTCACATCAAAGGATCCCCAGTGATCCTTCCTTCTCCTTCCCTGAATATCCGTCTTGGCGTTGTAGATCCAGTTGTTGCCTCCATAGCTGCTGATCAAAAACTTGGAGCCAGCCTCCTGATCAGCAGCAAAGTTTGGGAAGTTGTAGGAGGTGTGGGCCCCCCCGTAGTTAACGAGCTGGCTTTCAGGGGTGCCGATAGGTTTTTTGATTTCGCTTCCGGAGGCACCCGAGCCACGTCGGTTAATGGCATCTGGGCAGAGAAGCAACATGGGTTTTTCCTGGTAGTGCTCGGCCAGGGCTACCACCCATTCCCCTCGAGCCCAGCCAACGTCACCGTCGCTGAACTTTCCGCCGTTGTCGTCGGTATACAATTGCCAGATGATCCCCCATTGCTTCAGGTTTGAGACGCAGTGGATGCCTTTGGCCTTTGACTTCGCCTTGGAAAGTGCGGGGAGAAGCATGCCTGCGAGAATGGCGATGATGGCAATGACCACCAGCAGCTCTATGAGCGTAAATCCTGAGACCTTCGGTCGATAGCAAGGAGCTTTCATAGCATGAGAAGGAACGTTTCAACCCTAATGGCCAGGGGTTTTTCGTTAAAGCATTAATTTTATAGGATCCTATGATTTCCACCCAAAAGCTTCTTTTTTGCGGACTTGGGAGCTAGTTGAAGCCCTGTATGGCATGAACCAGAGACGTAACCGGCTACGTAGTTGACTTTGCTGCCAAACCGGTTTCAATGAGACTTATGAGAAGTCTGATGCAATCAGTTACCTGGCTACTCTTGATGGGCACTCTTGGCTATGGAGTGCGCGTCGAAGCAGCGCAAGGAAAGGGTGTCGTTACTGCGGAACGCGTGAATTTGCGGACCCGCGCCAGCCTCTATGACAGCCAGGCTTTTGCGAAGGTCAATACAGGAGACTCTTTGGTCATCCTTGAACAGATTGAAGTCAATAGCCCATCTTCGGAGGGTCTAAGCCAGTGGCTTCGTGTGGGTGTTCCAAAGCACATTCCTTTGTGGATCTCTTCCAAATATGTCGACAAGCCCTCCGGTTCGGTCACAGTGAACCGACTCAATATTCGTGTGGGACCTGGGGTGGAGCACCAGGTCATAGGCCAGCTGATGCAGGGGGATGTCATCACTCCCGTCAAAGAAGCAGGAGACTGGGTTGGCATTGAACCGCCAGAACAGGCTGTTGCCTACATCGCAAGCCAATTTGTGGAGCTCCAGACCCCGGAAGAGGAAGTTCAGGAGACGCCCGCGGAGTCACTTGCGGAAAACATTGAGCTTTCCACTGGCTCAGAGACGCCCCTCCTCATCGTCGACGATCCTCAAGGAGAAAGCAGTCAGGTGCTGCAGGCAACGGTTTCAGGCAATCAGCCCGATGATCGTCCAGGCACTAGTCAGGATCCATTGAACCTCGCCCCTTCTGTGAGCGAGAATCGTCCCGAAGAGGCCCTCACTCAAGACAATCTTCCAGGATCGACCCAACAGGAGAACCCACCTGTTACAGAGAATGCCGACACTGTCGCACCTGCACCTGCCGTGGGTGAGGAACTGACTTCAGAGGATGACAAAATCCTGTCAGAACGACTCAAGCGTATCGTAACGCGCGAGGGGATCGTGAAGCGGAGTCGAAGCATTCAAGCGCCCACCTACCACCGTCTGGAGGATCCCACGAGCCATCGAACGATGAATTATCTCTACACGGGAAAATTGCATCTCAATCGGGATCCAAGGGCCTCAGATCTCAAGCCTTATGAACAATTTCGTATTCGTGTGACGGGGCAGGAATCGGTCGATCCAGAGTGGCCAAGCATTCCTGTCATTGAGATCGAAACCCTGCGCCTGGTGGATTGATCGACCATGGAGAACCTCATCGACGGACGTCGTATTGCCGCTGAAATCCACGCTGAGACTCAACAGCGCGTCCAGCGCCTGCAGGAGAAGGGTATCCAGCCCGGTCTGGTATTCATTCGTGTTGGTGAAGATCCAGCATCCCGAGTGTATGTTGGGATGAAGGAGAAAAAGAGCCAGGAGTTGGGGATTGCCTCATCCACGGTGGTCTTGGACGAATCGACCACTCAAGCCGATTTATTGAATCTGATTCAACGCTACAATCAGGATGAGGCCATTCACGGGATTTTGGTTCAGGCGCCCCTACCATCCCATATCGATGAGACCGTCGTTTTTTCATCGGTGGATCCCAGTAAGGATGTGGACGGGTTTCATCCCATCAATGTGGGGAAGCTCATGCTCCATCAGCCTGGAGGTTTCAGACCCTGTACCCCTGCTGGTGTGCATGAATTATTGATTCGCTCCAAAGTGGAGACTCAAGGAGTGGAGGTGGTGATTCTCGGTAGGGGTAATATCGTTGGAAAACCGATGGCTGCCATCATGCTCCAGAAATCGCCTCACGCCAATTCAACGGTGACTCTGTGTCATTCGCGCTCAGCCAATGTAAAAGAGCACTGCCGCCGTGCCGACATCATCATTGCCGCCATGGGCGTTGCGCAGTTCCTCAAAGCAGACATGGTCAAGCTCGGTGCCACGGTTCTGGATGTCGGGGTGAATCGCATCGCCGATCCCAGTGCGCCTCGTGGATCACGTCTGGTGGGAGACGTGGATTTTAAGGGAGTTCAGCCGATTGCCGGCCGGATTACCCCCAATCCTGGAGGTGTGGGCCCGATGACCATTGCCATGCTGATGCAGAATACCGTGATCGCAGCCGAACGTCAGATAGGCTCCTGAAGGTTTTGTCTTCTTCTTCCATCGGCTTCATTGCATGCTATTGCTCTTGCGACCACCGCGAGAGTCGCTCATTTTTTTATGGATCCATCTAGAATACTACCAGACCTGCAAAGCTCCTTGTTGTGTGAGGATGTTCGTCAGGAGGCCAACGGAAATTTCATGCTTATCGGGGTGATTGGCCTTGTGCGCGTACCGCGCCTTCCCGTAACCGCCCTTAAATTATGCGTGTTCAATCGATGGGCCGCTGGTTTCGGTCAATTTAACGAAGAGGTTCGACTGATCGCACCCGATCAGTCGACTTTGGTGCGCAAGAGTTCCGTAAAGTTCGCCCTGAAGGATGTGAATATGCATGCCACCAATGTTTCGCTATTCGGTCAGGTTCAGTTTACGGAAGCGGGAGTGCATTACGTGGAGGTGCTGGTGGATGAAGTGATGAAACTACGCTACCCACTCAATGTGGTCTTGGCACCACCCAAGCAAGCCCCGGAAGGAACGACACCTCCACCGCCTCAAGCCCCCCAATCCTAGGTTTTTGTGCCTGGCAAGAGCCCTGATGGCAGGGCTGCCCCATCATGATACCATGGCACCCCCAAAAGGTTTGCAGTTGGTCGGATTATACGCTTTCCCGCATCATGCCATGGGTGTGCTTGTGGGGGGTGCTCATGGGGGGAGGGATCATGGTTTGTCCAGTGCTTCAGTGGGTGCCGGTCCTTGAAAAGGGTATGGAAGCTGTGCCCGAGGGGACCCATGTGAGATTCGGACAATTACAGAGTCCATTTCATGGCTCCCTGCCGTTGGCGCACAATCGGTTTCTTTCCATCGAATTACGCAACGGATCGATCGCCAGATCTCAATCTGCATCCGATGTGCGGGTGGTGGTGGGTGAAAAAGGCATGCTCGTTGGATCCCTTGCGGGTTATGTCCAAGTGCCGTATTGGAATGGGTATGTGATTGACTTGGATGCCCAAAATCTCCTGCCATGGTGGCTATCTCGCAAAGGGCTTCTTTTCGTTATGGGCTGGATGCTGGCTGCCGTGATGCTTGTCGTGTCCTGGGTGTGTCTCTCGCTGCTGTATGTCCTCCCTCTCGGTGTGTTGATTCGAGGGATGAAGAGGCTTTGCAGCCGGCAGCGGGCATTCAAATTGGCACTGATAGGATTGTTTCCAGGCGCTGTGCTTGCCAGCATTGCCACTCTCCTTTATGGGCTGGGGTATCTTCCGCTCCAGGAATATCTCCTGGCCATGGTTCTTCATCTACCCTTTTCCTGGATATGGATTCTTTTGGCATTGCGGGCCTTGCCTCCTTCGGGTCTTTCGCCCAATCCTTTTGTCCTTCAAACCACCCAGGATCGCCGTAATCCATTTCTC
>MDSZ01015535.1_pt1 | contig 32286 bp, 32 predicted proteins | sample 811201 | NCBI WGS metagenome assembly MDSZ01 (sample SAMN05326647, study PRJNA326480) | marine metagenome | isolation source: seawater | place: Indian Ocean: North | collected 2010 | reverse complement strand
CATTATAACTCTTTTAATAATATTTAGTGCTGCATCATTAAGATTAATGCCAATAACTAATAGAATTGTTATCTCTGTTCAAAATTTAAGAACATACAAACCATCAATTGATATTTTGTTTAATGAGTTTAAAAAAAATTTTATTGTCAGTGAAAAATCTAATAACACTAAAGAAATAATATTAAAAAATAGTTTGAAGATTCAAAACGTATTTTTTCAATATGATTTAAAAGAAAAACTAGCTTTAAATAATGTTAACTTAGAAATAAAAAAAAATGAAATAATAGGAATATTTGGAAAAAGTGGATCAGGAAAAACAACTTTACTTGATATAATTTTAGGCATTTTAAAACCAAATAACGGGAAGGTGTTGATTGATGGTGTTGATATACACAATAATATAAGGTCATATCAAAAGATAATTGGCTATGTTTCTCAAAACTTGTTTTTAATAGACGATACTCTTGAAAAAAATATTGCTTTTGGTCTAAAAGATAATGAAATTGATAATCTTAAATTGAGAGATTCAATTAAAAAATCAGCTCTAAATAATTATATTGATAATTTAAAATATGGAATAAAAACTTTAGCAGGTGAGAGAGGAGCTAGAATGTCAGGTGGACAAAAACAAAGAATAGCAATAGCAAGAGCTTTATATTTTTTGCCATCTATATTAATTTTAGATGAAGCAACCAATGCTTTAGATAAAAAAACTGAGGATGAAATTTTACAAACTATTAAAAATCTTAAAGGTAAGATTACTATAATAATGGTTTCACACAAACTATCTTCTTTAAAATTTTGCGATAAAATTATCAAATTAGATTGTGGAAAAATAATAAATGATTAGTTATTTCTTACCATTAAAAATTCAAATTTTTGAAAACGATTTTTTTGATTTATTAAAAAAAAACTATATTTTGATTTAAGTTTTGATAGTAGATTTTCTAATTTGCTTATAGTATCCTCAAAATCAATTTGTGGAATTTCTATTTCCCCAGTTATTTGCTTGGGATATAAGTTGTTATTTAGACAATAATCAATAATACTGATAGCAGCTCCTTCAATATCCATTTTGAGAACATCAATTTCATTTATATTTAATTTTTTCATATAATATTTTAAATCATGACAGGTTATATAAATGAATGTATTTGTTTTCCTAAAGTTGGTTAGCGATCCATCACCAGAATATTCTTTATTGCTATTATAGTCATCATTTACAAAGAATTTTTTTACCCCATTTTCTGTCCAAATAGCTTCTGATATAAATTCTAAGTTTTTAATTTTTGGTTTTTTTTGCATGAATTTTATTGATGCAGGAGTTGGATCACCAGCTAGAACTTTGAAATTTAATATTCTTGCTAAGTATTCTTCAAAAAATAAATCTTCACCAATACCAAAGCACAATGCATAATTACAATTTTTTAAATATTTTTTGGATAAACCGTATTGATGAATAGAAATAATATTATTATTTAGTGGGGAACAATAATTTAAATAAATTTTTCTTATAGCTTTTTTTTTTTCATCATGAATTAAAAAATTATATTTAAAAAAATAATATATTCGTCTTAAAATCCAATCAAAATTTGTTAAACCAAGTTTTACAAAAATTGAAATTTTTAAATTTTTTTTATCATATGCAGTTTCTGTAAGTGTATGAACATTTGATCTTAATGATCTAAGCTCAATTAGTTGTTTAAAAAAATATTTAAATTCATCTATAAAATTAATCATTATTGTCGTTGATCTAGATCAAATAGAATATTTCACTTTATTGATAAAATTATTGAGTTAATTATAAATATATGATGTTTAATAAAAATATTAAAATAATTCAATCAAAACCTTTTACCGTTTTTAAATGTGAAAATTTTTTAAAACAAGATCATTATGAGGAAATCAGGAACAATTTTCCAAAATATGAGGATGTTTTAAACTTGTATACAAATAAGATAAGTTCAGGTTCTGTATCTTTTTCTTCTAGATCAAAATATTATGAATTACTTACAAAACATCGTTCGCTTAGAAAACTACATAATATAATTATGGGAGATGATTTTTTAAATTTTTTTTATAAATATTTTTTTTCACAATTTATAAAATCAAGATTCAAAAATCCAATTCAGTTAATAAGGTTATTGAGACCTTATAAGAGGAAGGAAATAAATAATAAATCTCTAATAAGATATTTTATCAATTCAGTCGAAGTGACGATTCAATACTCTTTTATTCCAAATTGTAATTTTTTAAATCCTCACACAGATAGTCAGGGAAAATTATTATCTTTAATGTTATATTTTCCAGATGGTGTCAATAAAAATGAAGTAAATTATGGAACTCAATTTTGGAATAGTAATCTTAAAAGTTTTCATTCCAATCATCAAATAGGAGATTTGGCAAACGAATTTAAAAAAAATTACACAAAGACTTTTAAAAGCTTGTTTGAAAAAAATGTTCTTTATGGATTTGTAAGAAATAATCAATCTTGGCATTCGGTTGAACCAATATTTATTTCAGATAGTTATGTTAGAAAATCTATAAATATTAACTTTCATTTTTAATTTAAAATAAATTAGATTAATAAAATAAGATTATTAATTGATTAATTATTTTTATGATGTAAGTCTTTTTTAAAATGAAAAAAGTATTCATAATAGCTGAAATAGGAATAAATCATAATGGTGACATTGGTATTGCAAAAAAACTTATTGATTTAGCAGTAAGCAGTGGATGTGACTCTGTTAAATTTCAAAAAAGAGACATTCACTTGGTTTATGATAAATCAGAAATGATTACACCTAGAGAAAGTCCTTGGGGAACTACTTTTGGAGAACAAAAAAAAGGATTAGAATTTAATGAAAAAGAGTACATTGAAATTGACAAATACTGTAAAGAAAAAAATATTGAGTGGTTTGCTTCTGCTTGGGATTTGAATAGTCTAAATTTTCTTAATAAATTTGATACAAAGTATAACAAGATTGCATCTGCAATGATTGTAGATACAAATTTTTTGAAAGAAGTTGCAAAACAAAAAAAATATACCTTTATATCTACTGGTATGGCGACTGAGAAAGATATAAGTACAGCTGTTAAAATATTTAAAGATAGTCAAACTGAATTTGAATTAATGCATTGCGTATCAACTTATCCAATGAAAGTTGAAGATGCTAATTTAGAGACAATAAATGCATTAAAAGACAAATATAATGTAAAAGTAGGTTATAGTGGTCACGAAAGTGGATTAGCAGTTTCATTTGCTGCCATGAAGTATGATATATCTTCATTAGAGAGACATATTACATTAGATAGAGCAATGTATGGAAGCGATCAAGCTGCATCACTAGAAAAAGCAGGACTTAATAATCTTGTAAAAACTATTAGAAAAATGGAATTAGCTTTTGGACAGAACAAATTAGGTTATATCACCGAGGATGAAGAAAAAATTGCAAAGAAATTAAGAAAACATATTAAAAGTATTTAATATTTTCTTTTCGAAAACAAAATAAAAAAATTAAAATGAAAACAAAGCTAAATATAATCCATTTAGCATCCTTTAAAGGTAATATAGGAGATCTTTATAGTCACTCTGGTTTGAAATATATTTTAGATATGGTTTTATCTAAAAAATACTCTATAAAAAAATTAGAATGGAGAGAATTTTACAAAAAAAATACTGGAAGAAAAAAAACTTTTAATATCGAATTTGTTAGAGAAATAAATAAATTTGATTTACTTATAGTAGGTGGAGGAGGTTATTTTGATACTTCGATTTCTGAAAGTAAAACTGGAACTTATTTTGATATAAGTAAAAACATTTATAACAAAATTAAAATTCCTGTAATTTTTTCAAGCATAGGCGCAATACCTTTTAAAAATCCACCTAAAAATAATTTAAAAAAATTTAAAAATTTTTTACAAATAATAAAAAAAAAAAATCATAAAATTTTACTAAGAAATGATGGTTCGAAAAATTATCTAGATAAAGTTTATTCAAAGGAAATTACGAAAAATATTGATGAAATTTTAGATTTAGCTTTTTTTTATAGACCAGCAGACAAGATAAAATCTCAAATATTGTTTAATAAGCAAAAATATATTTGTATAAATTTAGCAACTGACCAAATAGAATTAAGAAAACAAGATGATAATAAAATCTATCTTGAGAATTTAATATTTAATATAAGTAAAATTATTGAATATTCTGTATTAAAGATGAAATGTGAGGTAATTTTAATTCCACATGCTCCTCAGGATTATAAAATAATTTCAAAAATTTTTGGTTTAAAAACAATTAGCAAACTAAGAAACAATATTTCTGTTGCACCACTGTTTTATTCTGATTTAAATTTAAAAATTGTTTACACTTTATATAAAAATAGTGAAATTAATATTTGCTCAAGACTTCATTCAAACATAATAAGTATTATAACGAGAAAAAATAATACAATCAGTTTATCTTTTTTAAAAAGAATATATTATTTATCTAAAAGTATACAAAATGAAAAAAACGTAATTGATATAAAAAATATTAACTTAAAAAATTTTAAATTTCATTTTAAAAAGTTAAAAAATTTTGAAAATAAAAAAATTTTAAAAATAATAAATAGGAAGAAAAAAGAAACATTTCTTAAATATAAAAAATATTTAAATCAAATCCTAAATACTAAATAATGAAAAAAATCAAAAATTTAATTTTCATACCTTTAAGATCAAAAAGTAAAAGAATTATTGATAAGAATATTAGGCAACTTTGTGGAAAGCCACTATTTTATTACCAACTTAAAGAAGCTGCTAAAATTAAAAATAAACATATAGTTATATCAACTGACTCCAAAAAATATTTTAACTTATGTAAATATTTTTACAAAAATTTGATATTTCATAAAAGACCAGAAAAATTATCAGGAGACAAAGTAAAGACAGAAGATGCAGTCTTACATTATATAAATAAAACTGAAAAAAAAAAAATTACTTATGAAAACCTTATTATTTTGCAGGTTACCTCACCTTTAAATGAAGTTAAATATATTAATAAAGGGATCAAGAAATTAACACAAAATAAAAAATTAAATTCTATTGCAACATACGTAGAAGATAAATCATTTTTTTTAGATGAAGTTGATAGTGAATTATTAAAAAGGGAAATGACGCAATCAAAAAAACCTAAAAAAAAAGAAACGGGATGCTTTTGGATAACTAAAATTAATTCTTTTAAAAAACATATCAACAGATTAGTTGAACCCGTTGGTTTAGTTAAAATTCCAAAAGAATTAAGTTTAGAAATTGACGAAGAAATTGATGTTAAACTAATTACAGCTATTTTGGAACGTAAAGTTTATGAAGATCAAAATTTATATTTTAAAAAAAGAAAAATTATTTTAAATGATCATTATGATGTCACCTTAGACCCAGATGGTGTTAAAAGAGATATGCTTAGCGATCTTGAAAGAGATAAAAAAATTTTACGATGTAAGATGGAAATAAATTTTATAAATGCTATCGTAAAAAAAAATAATAAATTAAAGTTTCTTGATTTAGGTTGTGGGCCAGGACATGTGGGATTTGCAATTTCAAATAAATTTCAAAAACATGGAATCGATATATCAAAAAGAGCCTGCAGGTTGGCTTTAAAGCATTATGATAAGGTTTATTGTGGCACAATTGAGAAAAAAATTTTAACAGAAAATTTTTATGATGTAATTTTATGTTATCACACTATTGAGCATGTTAAAGATCCAGTTTCTATGATTAAACATGTTAATAAAATTTTAAAACCAGGAGGTCATTTGATAATTGGAACTCCAGATTTTGACTCTGCAATGGCCAGAAGGTACAAAAAAAAATACAGACTCTTGTCTGATCCAACACACATATCGCTATTTTCAAATGATAGCCTATCTAAATTATTAGAACACAATGGATTTTCTATAAATTTTAAGGATTTTCCTTTTTTTGGGGAAAGTCACTTTAATAAAGAAAATTTAATGAGACTATTTAATACTTCAGATGTGTCACCACCATTTTATGGTAATATATTTACTTTTTATTGTACTAAGAATTAATGTGTTTTCAAGATATTTACTTATATTTGGAGTTTTTAATAAACAAAAAAAATAACTTAAGAATTTTTTCTAAGTTTTTAAGATTAATACAACTTTTTTTTATTTTTATTTATTTAATAAAAAAAAGAAATTTTAAGTCGTCTTATAATTTTCTTTTGTATTATTTAGAAAAAGATTTTCCAAAAAAAAAAAATTTACTTTTTAATTTTCGATAAAAATTCAAATGATTTTAATATTAATATTATTAGATGCATAAAAGATTTTAACAATATAAAATATAATTATTTTGAATTTTTAATTTACTATAAGTATTTTTTGAAATACTCAGACTTAGTAGTTGCAGCAAATTTACGAAAAAAAATTATTGAAGAATTATATAAAGAGTTAAGTTTTAAAAAAAATTTATTTAAGGTTCATTTGACTTCAATTATTGAAAATATAGTTTATCAAGAAAATGATAATTTTGATAAAGATATATTATTTTTTAAAAATAAGTATATTTGTGAGAAAGATATTTTTAAACAATTTTATGATTTATTTATTATTATAAATAAAAAAAAATCAATACAAAGAATGATTAATCGTGATGATATTGAATACTTAAAGTTAATTAAAGATAAAACAATATCAATTATTGGTCCAGCAGATTCAAATGATAATCAAGGAAAAACTATTGATAGTTTTGATTTAGTTATTAGACCTATCTATAACCCTGATCAACAATTAAATCAGAATTTTTATGGAAAAAGAACAGATATATCCTACTATAATTTCGGATTTATTTCAAAATTACCAGATAAAATAAAATATTCCTCAAAAATACTTAAATTTGTAAATTTAAAGTTAAAAGGTAAAGTTTATGAAAAAAATAAAAATTATAGAATATTTAAATTAATTGATCCATTTTATTTTAATGGTTTTGGAAATGCTATACCCAATATAGTTTTTGATTTAATTTTTTTTAGTCCAAAAAAAATAAAAATATTTAACTCAACTTTGTATCTAGGAAAAAATTTATATGGAAAAGATTTTCAAATTTATGATGGTCGAGAAAAATCAAATGTTTTTAAAAACTACAAAATTAGAAATCATGACTTAATATCTCAATTTATTTTCTTGAAGATCATATGGTTAAAAAAGCTTATTTATTTTGATAATTCAGGATCAGATGTTATAAAAAAAACAATAAGTGAATATGTTAAACAATATCAAAATCAAGAATTAAATTAAATGGACATTTTTAAAAATAAGACAATTTTAATAACTGGTGGCACAGGAAGTTTTGGCAGTTATTTTGTAAATTTTTTATTAAAAAAAACAAAATCAAAAAAGATAATAATATATTCTAGAGATGAATTTAAACAGTATAATATGAAAAACTCAATTCATCCAAAATTTTATGAAAAGTTAAGGTTTTTTATTGGAGATGTAAGAGATCTTTCCAGATTAGAGTTTGCTACCAATGAAGTTGATATTTTAGTCCACTCAGCTGCAATGAAACAGGTTGAAGCATCAGAATATAATCCAATGGAATGTGTTAAAACTAATGTTACTGGAACCGAAAATGTTGTTAAAGCGTGTATTGCGAACAAAATTTCTAAAGCTGTTTTAGTTTCAACAGATAAAGCAGTTAATCCAATAAATTTATATGGATCAACAAAATTAGCATCAGAAAAAATTTTTCTTAATGCAAACAATCTTGTTGGAAAAAATAAATTAAAATTTTCAGTCGTAAGATATGGGAATGTTGCTGGCTCAAGAGGCTCAGTTATACCTTTTTTTTTAAAATTAATAAAAGAAGGAAGGAATTTATTCCCTATAACCGATAACAAAATGACTAGATTTTGGATTTCACTTGATCAGGCTGCAAAATTTGTAAAAATGAGTATAGAAAATATGAATGGAGGTGAAATTTTCGTACCTAAACTTTACTCATTTTATATAAAAGATTTACCTAAAGCTTTACATCCAAATCCTAAAATAAAAATTATAGGAAAAAAGAGAGGAGAGAAATTATCAGAGGTCATGATTAGCAAAGAAGAGTCTGAAAAAACTTTAGAATATAAAAAATATTATAAAATTATGACAAATGAAAATTATCCAGTTAAAAATAGAATTAATAAAAAAAATATCTTCAAAAAAAAAATATTTGAGTACGACTCTACTTCAAACACAAAAAAATTTCTATTAAACGATTTAAGAAAAAAAATTTCATCAGATTTGTGAGAAATGCAATTTCTAAAATAGTTATAGGTACTGCGCAACTTGAAAATTATTATGGAATAAAAGATAAAAAAAAATTTTTATCAAAAAAAAATTTTAATAAAATTTTAATAAAGTCAAAAAAAAGAAATATTAATTACTTGGATACTGCTTTTAGTTATCCAAGTGTTCACGAAAATCTTTCTAGATTAGAAATAGGCAAGATGAATGTAATCACAAAAATTGGAATTAGTGATTTTAATGAAAAACTAGAATACAAATTAGAACAGTTAATTAAAAAATTAAAAATAAAATTTTTATATGGAGTTTTATTTCATGAAATTGATTTCTATAAAGGAAGAAATTTTAAATTGGTATTAAAAATACTAAAAAAATTAAAAAGAAAAAAAAAAATATTAAAAATAGGTGTTTCAATTTATGAACCAAAAGATTTAAAAAAAATTTTTGAAGTGTTTATACCAGAGATAGTCCAATTTCCTTATAATATTTTAAATGATAATATTTACACAAGTGGGTGGTTAAAAAAACTAAAAAAATTAAAAATAGAATGTCATGCTAGATCAATATTTTTACAGGGTAAATTATTAAATAAATTTAAAATAACTAAAACAGACGATAAAAATCATGTTAAAAAAATTTTGTTATTAGAAAATTGGTATAAAGAAAGGAATATTACCAGGATTCAAGCATGCTTAAATAAAGTGTTTACAAATAAATTGATTGATCGAGTAATTATCGGTTTCAAAAGTCAAAATGAATTTGATCAAGTAATAAAACTAGTCATAAATTGTAAATCAGATTATCCATACAATATAAAATTTAAAAAAAAATTTATTGATCCTAGAAAATGGTAAATGAAAAAATAATAGTTATTATTCAAGCAAGAATAGATTCAAAAAGATTACCCGGTAAAGTTTTATTGCCACTTAGCAAAGGATTGACTTCCATTGAGATAATTAAAAAAAGATTACTGAAATCAAAAATTTTAAAAAAAATTGTAGTTGCTATTCCTGATAATCAAAAAAATGTAGAACTTGAAAATTTTTTGTTAAAAAAAAAAATATCATATTTTAAAGGATCAAATTCAAATGTATTAAAAAGATATTATGAATGTGCAAAAAAAAATAAATCTACAATAATTGTAAGAATTACAGCCGATTGTCCCTGTGTAGATTTTAGAATTATAGAAAAAAGTCTGATATTGCTCAAAGAAAAAAAGTTTGATTATGTTTCAAACACATTAATTCCAACATACCCTGATGGATTGGATGTAGAAGTTTTTACTTTTGAAACTCTTAAAAAATGTTTTCAAAGAGCTAAAGATAAGTATGATTTAGAACATGTAACGCCATATATAAAAAGAAATAATGATTTTTTTAAAAAAAATATCCTAAATTATGAAAATTATTCGAAATATAGAGTAACTTTAGATTATTATGAAGATTTTATTAAAATAAAAAAAATTTTTGATAAATTTGATAATAAAATATTTTTTACTTACAATAGGCTTCAAAAATTTTTAAATAAACAAAAGGATATGTTTATTTCTAAAAATATTATTAGAAATGAAGGATCAAGTATGTCTGAAAATACTAAACTGTGGAAAAGAACAAAAGAAAAAATTCTTGGAGGAACTATGCTTTTTTCTAAAAGACCTCAAAATTTTTTACCAGAAAAATGGCCACCATTTTATTCAAAAGCAAAAAAGTGTTATATTTGGGATTTGCAAAAAAAAAAATATTTAGATGTATCTTTAATGGGTATAGGAACCAATATATTGGGATATAGTAATGAATTAATCAATAATAAAGTAATCAAAGCGGTAAAATCAAGCAATATGTCGACTCTTAATTGTTTTGAATTTACAGAATTAACTGAAAAATTATTAAGCATGCATCCATGGTTTGGAAAAGCAAAATTTGCTAAAACTGGTTCAGAAGCTAATACAATTGCACTAAGGATTGCAAGATGTTCAGCTAAATCACAAAATGTTGCTGTATGTGGTTACCATGGTTGGCAAGATTGGTACTTAGCTGCTAATATAATGAATAAAAAAAATCTAAACAATCATTTGATGACTAATATTTCATCAGATGGAGTTAATAAATCTTTAAAAAAAAATATATTTTCGTTTAATTATAATGATTATGAGAGTTTTTTAAATATAGTTGAAAAAAATGAGATAGGTACAGTTTTTATGGAAGTATCAAGAAATTTTAGACCAAAAAATAGATTTCTTGAAAAAATTAGATCCTACACAAAGAGAAAAAATATAATTTTAATTTATGATGAATGTTCTTCTGGATTTAGAGAAGATTTTGGAGGATTACACAAAAAGTATAATGTAAAACCTGATTTAGCTGTTTTTGGTAAAGCATTAGGTAATGGATATCCTATAACTGTTGTTTTGGGGGATTCTGAATTAATGAATAATGCTGAAAATTCATTTATTAGCAGTACTTTTTGGACAGATAAGATTGGAGCTGTAGCAGCATTGGCTACTTTAGATTTAATGGAAAAAATGAAAAGTTGGAAAATTATCTCTTTTCAAGGCAACAAGATTAAAAACAAGTGGAGAGAATTTTCAATAAAATATAATATAGATATAAATATATATGGATTAGATGCAATGCCAAGCTTTACATTCAAAAGTAATAGAGACTTGGAATATAGAACTTTAATTGCTCAAGAAATGTTAAAAAAAAATATATTAGCCACTAATACAGTCTATCTTTCTATTTTTCATGATGATAAAATTTTAAAAAAATATTTTAATGTTCTTGAAAGTATATTTTATAATATTTCTAGAATTGAGAACAATATTGAAAATATAAAACTGGAAACTGCAATAATTCAGCCTGGTTTCAATAGAATAAATTAATGGAAAAAATTCTATTATTGGGCGCAGGAGGTTTCCTTGGTACAAATTTATCTAAAATTTTAAAAAATAAATTTAATTTAATCAAACAAAGCAGAAAGAAAAAAAAAAATTTTTTAAAATTTGATCCTAAAAATATTAAATTATTAAAAAAAATAATTTTAGAGTATTCTCCAGATTTAATAATTAATTTAATTGCTGAAACTAATGTTGATAGATGTGAAAAAAATTTAAAAATTGCTCAGTCAGCAAATATTTTAATAAATAAAAATTTAGTAGAGATATACAAAAATATTAATAAAAAATTTTATGTTATATATATATCCACAGATCAAGTTTACTCTAAAAAATTTATTAATAATGAGACAGAAGCGTTCGCAACCAATAATTATGCAAAAACAAAGCTTCAAGGCGAAGAGATAATTAAAAAAATACCCTCAGCAAGAATAAGAACAAATTTTTTTGGAAAATACAAAATTAAAAAAAATAAGAAAAACTTTTTGGATTGGGTTTTTATTAGTCTTAAAAATAAAGATCACTTTGTGGGGTTTGATAATATGTATTTTAATCCAGTGCATATTTCAACTTTATCTAAGGTTTTATTAAAGATTTGTAATACTAAATTAAAAGGTACATATAATGTTGGTTCGAAAAATATAATTTCAAAAGGAAAATTTATTTTATTTTTTTCTGAAAAACTTAATATGAAGAATACAAATTTATTAATTAAAGACTACAAGCTTAAAAAAAACTTAGCACCAAGACCTTTAAATATGGGAATGAATGTAAGTAAAATTGAGAGAAAACTTAATATACTCTTGCCAAAAATAGAAAATGAAATAAAAAAAGGCGTTGATGATTTCAAATAATTATAATTTTAAAATAAATAAAACCAAGATTGGTAAAAATTATCCATGCTATTTTATAGCAGATATTGCTGCTAATCATGATTCAGATCTCAAAAAAGCTAAAGAATTAATATTTGCAGCCGCTGAAAACGGTGCTAATGCTGCTAAATTTCAACATTTTCAAGCAGAAACGATTGTAAGTGATTATGGATTTAAATCGCTTGGCAAAAAAAGCTCACATCAATCAAGTTGGAAAAAATCAGTTTATGATGTTTACAAATCTGCGTCGATAAATTTAGATTGGACTTTAGAACTTAAAGAAACTTGTAGAAAAGCAAAAATAGATTTTTTTACAAGTCCATACTCATTAGAATTAGTAGAGCTAGTAAATAAACATGTTCCAGCTCATAAGATTGGATCTGGTGATATAACTTGGCATGAAATAGTTGAGTATATAGCAAAAAAGCAAAAGCCCTATATATTAGCAACCGGTGCCTCAAATTTTAGTGAAGTAAAAAACATCGTTAAAAAATGTCTAAAGATAAATAAAAAGTTGGCAATTCTTCAATGCAACACAAATTACACTGCTAGTGATAATAACTTTAAATTTATTTCTCTTAATGTCTTGCGAACTTACGCAAAACATTTTCCTAATTGTGTAATTGGCTTAAGTGATCACACATTAGGTTATGCTACTGTATTGGGAGCTATAACTCTTGGAGCTAAAATAGTTGAAAAGCATTTTACATTAGACAATAACAAGGATGGTCCAGACCATTTTTTTTCAATGAATCCAAAATCATGGTCTGAAATGATAAGGGCTTCAAGACAATTAGAATATGCCTTAGGATCTAAGAAAAAAATTATTGAAAAAAATGAAATTGATACAGTTATACTTCAAAGAAGAGCTATAAGAGCAAAAAATAATTTATCTAAGGGTAAAATATTAAAAAAAGAAGACTTAGTCTTTTTAAGACCTTGTCCAAAAAATGCACTAGAGCCCTATAAATTTAAGAAACTATTAAACAAAAAGTTAAAAAAAAATATTCTTAAAGGTGATATTGTTAAATTAAAAGATTTATTAAGTTGAGTAAAGGCAAAAATTTAGTAGTCATACCTGCTCATAATGAGGAAAAAACAATCTTACGCGTTATAAATAAAGTAAAAAAATATTCTAGCGTCCTTGTTATAGATGATTTTTCTAAAGATAAAACAAAAGATATTGCAGAAAAATACGCTGATTTTTATATAAGAACAAAAAATAATATTGGTTATGACAAAGCAATTTCTACTGGTTTAAAATTTGCAATTAAAAATAATTTTTCTAAAGTGGTCTTTATAGATGGTGATGATCAGCATCCATCAAATAAAATTCCATTATTTTTTAAAAAACTTGATAAATATGAATATGTAATAGGAATTAGAAGTAAAAAAAATAGGCTTGTTGAGAATTTGATCTCTTTTTATTTTAAATTATTTTTTAAAATAAAAGATCCACTTTGCGGTATGAAAGGCTTAGGTATAAAAAATTCAAAATTAATTTTGAAATACTCAAATTTGAATTTAGCAGGTATGCAATTAAATTATTTATTCACAAAAAGTAATTTAAAACTCTTTCAGTTGCCAATTTATACTAAGGATAGACACTCTAGTTCTAGATTTGGTAATATAGTAACATCAAATATAAAATTGATTTTCTTTTTTTTAAAATTTATTATTTATTCATTAATTTTAAATTAAACCAATAATATTCTAAAACAGAAATGAAAATTAAAAATAAATTGATAAGAATTTTTTTGTATCCTATTGCAAACTACATTTATAAAAATAAATTTTTAAATAAAAGATTTAAAAATTTATTTTTTTTATTAGATTTGCGATTGGTCCCTTTTTTTTCAAATTCATTTGATGATATATATAAAAAAATCTATCATAAAAATGATAAACTTGTCATTTTTGATGTAGGTGGTAACAGAGGCCAGTCTATAATAAGATTTAAAAGTTTATTCAAGAATTCAAAAATTTATACTTTCGAACCTATACCTGAGCTTTGCAAACATATATCTTTGAAATTTCAAAATCAGGGAATTCAGGTGTGTAATTTGGCATTAAGCAACAAAAATGGAGACCAAAACTTATATGTAACAGCAAATAAAGGTGCATCAAGTTTTTATAAGATTAACACTAATTCTCAAACAATAAGTTCATTAAGTAAAAAGCTTAATGTGCCACCTGAAAAATGGATAGAAAAAGAAATAAAAGTTCAAACTAAAAAATTAGATGACTTTTATACTGAGTCCAAAATTGATAAAATTGATATTCTTAAAATTGATACTCAAGGTGCAGAAAAATTAGTTCTAGAAGGCAGTGAAAATATTTTGTCTAATCAAAAAATAGATATAGTTGAAATAGAGATAAATATTGGATATTTATATAATCAAAATAATAGTACATTCACCGATATTGAGAAATATTTATTAAAATATAAATATAAATTTTTAGGTTTAGAAAACAATCCTGACCGAGCAAAAAACTTAATTTTTAATAAGGAATTAGAATTTGATTTAGTGTATGTATCAGATAATTTATTTAAAAAACTTAACCTAAGATGAAAAAAAATAAAATTCAATTTAATAAAACTGCAACCTCAATAAGAACTATTAATGAGGAAAAATTTGAAAGACTTTATCAGAAATTTTTTTCTAAAAATTATAAAGATTTTTTTTTAAATCCTTTTTTTTCATCAACAAGACAGCAATTTGCTTCTTCATTATTTAGAATTCAACTGTATTTAAAAGTTAAAAATGTAAAGGGATCTATAGTTGAATGTGGTGTTCACAAAGGAAATCACCTTATGTTGTTTTACAATCTATTACAGGTCTGTGAGCCCATAAGTTTTAACGATAAAGTAATTGGATTTGACACATTTTCAGGTTTTGCAAGTTTATCATCTAAAGATAAGAAAATTTACTCAAAAAATGACTTTAATAATACTAATTATGAATTTTTAAAAGAGTTGATAGAAATTAATAGGAAAAACGATCTAATGGGGCATATAAATAAAGTTGAGCTGGTTAAGGGTGATGCCGTTAAAACAATACCTAAATATGTAAAAAAAAATCAAAGTTTAATTATACGATTATTATTCCTAGATTTTGATCTTTACAAACCTACTATTGTTGCACTAGAAAATTTGTATAATTTAGTTCCATCAGGTGGAATTGTTGCTTTTTCAGAATTAGGACTTGAGAAATGGGTGGGTGAAACAATAGCATTTAAGGAGTTCTTTAAAGATAAAAAAGTAAAATTAAAAAAATTTGAATATGATCCTTATCAAAGTTATTTTATAAAAGATTAAACTTAATTTTCTAAGAAAAATTATTTTAAAAGTAAATCAAAACCTTTGTAACCTTTGTAATTAAGTTTCCAGTTGATATTTTCCAAGTTATTTGTGTTAGCAGCATATGCTTTTTTTTCTCCAATTCTTTTTTTATAAAAACCAAAATTAAGTTTGCTCTTACTTTTGAGTTTTTTTTTGAAATACAAAATTAATTTTCTTAATTCAATTGAATTGCCACTTCCTATTTCCAAATTATTTTTTACTTTATTTTTTTCCAAGATATTTGTTAAAATTACTCTTATAGCACTTGCAACATCTTTATAATTTATAAAATCAATTTTTTGATTACATTTTGTCAGTTTTATTTCTTTTTTATTTTTTTTAAGATCTAATATAACTCTGTTTAGGAATTTTGTTTGATCATCATTATCACTATACATATGAAAAATTTTACAATTTATAATTTTAATCCTATTTTTATTCATTGATTTAATTTTTTTTAAAAATTTTTTTTTTGTTTCAACATATGATGATACACCAAGAGGTAAGTTAAGATTATTGTGAAAATATGTGTCACAATTTAAAAAAAAATTTGCTTTTTTTTTTATTGATAGTTTGAATAATTCAAGTGGGATTTTGTAATTACTATCGACAATTTCTTTAATTTTTTCATTTTTTTTTCCATAGCAAGTTGCCATATGAATAATTCCAAAAATTTTTTGATCATTAATTTTTTTTATTGAGTTTTTTTTATATTCGTATCTTTTAAATTCTTTATTTTTTCTTCTTGATACTATGATTATTTTTATCCTTTTATTTTTTTTAATCTGATTTGTTACTTCTTTGCCAAGCGTTCCTGATACACCTGTTAGAAGAATTGTTTTAGTCACGAAGTTTAATTTTTTATAAATTTGTCAACATTATCTACAACTTTTAAGATATTTTTTTTGCTTAATCCTTGGTGCAAACCAACTAATATACTGTTTTTCATTATATAATCTGAATTTTTAAAAGTATTTACCTTGTTATATTTCCTTAAATGTTTAAATGCCGGTTGTCTTAATATGTTTCCAGAAAAAATTACTCTTGTTTGTATATTTTTTTTTTCTAAAAAAATTTGAAGTTGTTTTCTTTTTAAATTTTTTCTTTCTTTCATAATTATAGGAAATGCTAACCAAGCAGTATGAACTTTTGAATTATTATCAGGTAAAATAAATCTATCAGTATTTTTTTTTAAATATTCATAATAAATTTTAAAGTTTCTATTTCTTATTTGGTAATTTTTTTTTAATTTCTTAATCTGTTCTAATGCAAATGCAGCGCTTATTTCTGAGGGCTCAAGATTATAGCCAGGGGTCTCAAATATAAATTTTTTATCATAGTCAATACCATCTAATTTAATATTAAAACGATTCTTAATACTCTCTGAATTTTCTTTAAATATGGATGAGCTTCTTCCCCAAGATCTTAATAGCAAAGATTTATTGTAAAGCTTTTTATTATTTAGACAAAGCATACCTCCATTACCTGCTCCATTGACGATATGAGAGCCGTAAAAACTTGTTACAGATATATCAGAATATTTGCCAGTTGATTGTTTTTTATATTTTGCGCCAATTGTATCAGCACTATCTTCAATTGAAATTAGTTTATATTTTTTGGCAATTTTTGATAATTTTTCCCAGTTAGGACAATTTCCAATTAAATTTGGAATTAATATTGCTTTAGTTTTTTTATTAATTTTTTTTTCAATTAAATCTTCATCAATACAAAGAGTATTTAATTTGATATCAACAAATATAGGTTTTAAATTATTTTGTATTAATGCTGATATAGCTGTTCCAAAGTTTAAACATGGCGTAATTACTTCAGAATTTTCTGGTAAGTTTAATATATCAAAGGCAATCATTAATGCTGATGATGCAGAATTAGTCATAAGACCATATTTTTTATCAAACATTCCTGATACAGTTTTTTCTAATTTTCTTACATTCTTACCCATTTGAGTGGACGTTTTTAACACATTTAATACAGCTTTGATTTCCGCATTATCGTGAACACTTTTTCCGTAAGTAATCTTCATAATATCTTTTTTATTTTTCTTAATAAGAAGTATATAAGTGATAAATATGAATTAGGGTATAAAAAATTAAATATAATTTGTTTTTTTTTTATTAGCCTCCATCCTCTTTTTTTTTTATCAAGCAAGATATAAATTAGATCTGGTATAAAATTATTTAATGTTTTATTTACATAAGCATGAAAAAGTAAATTAGACAGTCCTTTTTTTTTAAATAAAAATAATACTTCTAGCAGTCTAAAGTTTTTAATTAATGGATATAATTCTAGCCAATCTCTAACATCATTTAAACAGTAAATTATAGGATTTGAGTTTATAAATGCTTTTGAATTTACAAAAGAGTGTGAGAATAATACCACATGAGGAAAAGTAGTTTCTAACGAAGAAAATTTTTGTCCTAGAAGTTTTTTTTTTGAAATTTTATTTATATTATCCATCCAAAGAGATCTTTTAAAAACACTTAAAAAAATTCCCCCCAGAAAATCAAAACTTAAATTTGGGTTAACTAAGTCTAAAAAATCGACAACTTGATCTTTTTTAGCATTTCCAAATTTATTTAATTTTTTTTTTGTATTTTTTTTTTTTAATTCCTCAGATTTAACTGAAAAAGCATTTACATAAAAAAAATCGATATTTTTATTTTTCTTTATCATTTTTTTTAATCTATAAATAGAATCATCCATTAAGATGTCATCATCTCCTATAATCCAAATAAATTCACCATTTGAAATTTTAGTAACATTAATAATATTGTAGGCCATTCCGAAGTTTCTAATATTTTTTTTATAATTAATATTAATTTTATTTTTAAACTCGTTAACAACTTTTCTTGTATTATCAGTAGAACAATTATCTAATATGCATACTTCTACGTTATCAAGATATTCTCTATTTTTATAAATGCTATAAAGACAATTGTTTAAATTATTTGATCTATTGTATGTTGGAATACAAATTGAAATTTTCATAGTTATAATTTATTAAATGTATATAAAATAATAATATTGAAATTAATATGATTAACCTTAAATTTTTTCATAAAAAAAAGATTTTTATTACCGGACACACAGGTTTTAAAGGTTCGTGGTTAACTTTAGCTTTGTTAGAAATGGGTGCAAAAGTTGCTGGATATTCTTTAAAACCTAAAAAAGATAGTAATTTTAAAATTTTGAAATTAGAGAAATATATAGAAAATACATTTGGCGATATCCAAAATCAAAAGTTACTGAATGAAAAAATTAAAAAATTTAAACCTAATATAATTTTTCATCTAGCAGCACAGCCATTGGTTAGATATTCATATAGAAATCCAATAGAAACATATAAAACAAATATCATTGGAACAATGAATGTTCTTGAGGCTATAAGAAAATCAAAATCTATAAAGTCAGCGGTTATAATTACTTCAGACAAATGTTATTTAAATAAAGAGTGGAAATATCCTTATAGAGAAAATGATGAATTAGGTGGAATTGATCCTTACAGTTCTTCCAAAGCTTGCTGTGAATTAACATATTCAACATATGAGAATTCATATTTTAAGTATATAAAAAATTTAGGAGTTGCAACTGCTAGAGCTGGTAATGTAATTGGTGGTGGTGATTTTTCAGAAGATAGGATTATTCCAGATTGTTTTAGAGCATTGAAAAATACTAAAAATTTTATAATTAGAAGTCCAAAATCAACAAGACCATGGCAACATGTACTAGAACCTGTAGGAGGTTATCTTTTACTAGCACAAAAGTTATATAAAGAGCCAAAAAAATATTCTGGTTCATGGAATTTTGGACCACAACCATCTGAACGAAAAGATGTTAAACAATTGGTAATAAAATTTTTTGAAAATATTAAACTTAAAAAAAAATCAAAGATAATTTTTAAACAAAATAACAATAAAAAAATAAAAGAAAGTTCTGAATTACAACTAAGCATTGATAAATCAAATAAATATTTAAATTGGACTCCAAAATGGAATTATGAACAAACTATTAAATATACTGCTGAATGGTATTATGCATATATTTTAAAAAGAGAAAAAATTATAGAAATTTCAAAAAACCAAATTAAAAATTATTTTTATAAATGATACATGGAGTTAAAATAAGAAAACTTAAACAGTTCCATGATGAACGTGGAAAAATTATGCACATGATGAGAAATGACTCTAAATTTTTTAAAAAATTTGGAGAAATATATTTTTCAACAACATATCCAGGTGCGATTAAGGCTTGGCATCTTCACAAAAAAATGACACTTAATTATGCTGTTATTCTGGGTGAAATTAAATTTGTCCTATATGATGATAGAAAATCAAGCCCTACTAAAGGAAAAATCCAAGAAATTTTTGTTTCTCCTGAAAATTATCTTTTAATTACAGTACCCCCAATGATATGGAATGGTTTTAAAAGTATTGCTAATAAAATTTCAATTATAGCAAACTGCTCAGATATTCCACATGATAAAAATGAAATGAAAAGATTGGATTATGATTCAACTTATATTCCTTATGATTGGAGCATAAAGAACAAGTAATGAAAGTTGTAATTCTAGCAGGTGGATTTGGTACGAGATTTTCAGAATATACTGATAATATTCCTAAGCCTTTGATCCCTGTAAATGGGAAGCCAATTTTAGTTCATATAATGGAACATTACGCAAGTTATGGATTTAAAGAATTTATAATTGCGTTAGGATATAAAGGTGATGCAATAAAAAATTACTTTCTAAACTATTCTAGTCTGCAATCAGATTTAGAAATTGAAGAAACTGGACAAATAAAAATTTTAAGTAATAAAAAAATAGATTGGAACATTAAATTAATTGATACCGGATTAAATACATTTACTGGCGGAAGGATAAAAAGATTAAAAAAATATTTAGATAAAGAGAGGTTTTTTTTAACTTATGGTGATGGTTTATCAAATGTAAACTTAAAAATGCTTTTAAATTTTCATAAGAAAAAAAAGAAATTGATAACAGTAACAGCTGTTAGACCAACAGCTAGATTTGGAGAGTTAGAAATAAATAATAAAAACAATTTAGTAAAATCTTTTAAAGAAAAACCACAAATGCACCAAGGCTGGATTAATGGAGGTTATTTTGTTATTGAGCCCAATTTTCTTAATTATATTAAAAATGATAAATCAATATTAGAAAGAGAACCCATGACAATGGCAGCCAATAAAAAAAAATTACTCGCCTATAAACATAGAGGCTTTTGGCAATGCATGGATAGTAAACGAGATAAAGATACTCTCGAAAGATTATCCAAAATGAAAAAAATACCTTGGAAAAAAAACCAATCATAAAAGTCTTAGTTACCGGTGGATCAGGTTTACTAGCTGGTAGAATAAATGAATTTTTAAAAGATAAAAAAATTAGTAGTAATTTATTATCAAGAATTTCAAAAATTAAAAAAAAACGAAATATGAATATTGTGTATACAGACTGGAAATATGATAATTTAAAAAAAAAAGTAAAAGATTTTGATGTTATTGTTCATTGTGCTGGATTAAATGCAAACGAATGTGAGAATAATCCTAAGCTTGCAAATAAAATTAATTATTTAAATTCCAAAAAAATACTTGATATTTCAATTAAAAATAAAGTTAAACTTTTTATTTTCATATCTACTGTTCACGTTTACAAATCACCATTAGTAGGAAATTTTGATGAATATTCTAAGACAAATAACAATCATCCATACGCAATTTCTAAAAGAAAATTTGAAAAATATTTAGTTAAAAAAAGTAATGGAAGTAAATTAAAGGGATTAGTTATAAGATTATCTAATTGTTTTGGAAGACCAATTAACAAATCTTCAAATTGTTGGAGTTTATTAATTAACAACTTATGTAAAAATATATATAAAACAAATTCTATAATTTTAAAATCTAAAGTAAATTCAGTAAGAGACTTTGTTCCAATTACATCATTAAATATTTTTTTGTATGATATCATCAAAAAATTAATAATTGAAAATAATAAAATTAATTATTCTATAGTAAATTTTTCAGGAGACGAAAGTAAAACAATTTATTCATTGACTAAAAAGATATCAAAAATTTATTATAGAATTTCAAAAAAAAAAGCAATAATTAAAAAAAAGTTTTCGAAAATTGAAACTAAAGAAGTATGTAATATAAAATCTTCAAGGATAAATCTTAAAAAATATAATAATAGAAAATTATTTAATAATGAAATAGCTGATCTTTTAAAATTTTGTAATAAAAATTTTTGAAATGAAAAAAATTCTTATAACATCAGATTCATTTAAATTTAATTTAGGAGGAGCTAGTAAAAGAAATTTTTATGTATCAAAATATTTATCCAAATATTACGAAGTTTATTTAGTTGATTGGCGAAATATAAGTTTATTTAAAAATTTAAAAAAGGTTTATAGTTATAAATTCTCTTGGGTAAAATTTTTTAAAATAATCTATCTTGAAAAAATTTGTGTTACATTTAGTGATACAATAAAGTTTGCTTTGTTACCATTGCCAAACCTTTATTTTACAATACATGACATGAGAGAATGGACTGAGTTTTCTAGAAAAAAAATATTTAAAAAAATATTTAAAAAAATATTATTAAAATATATTGTAAAAAAAAGTAATAAACTAATAACTGTTTCATCTTTTCAAAAAAAAAAAATTAAAGAAGTTTTTAAAAAAAATTCATTTGTTATTGAAAATGGATTATCTGAAGATTGGAGTATAAAAAAAATTAAAAATAAAGAAAAAATAATTAAAGAAAAATATATTATTTATGTTTCTAATTTTTCATCAAACAAAAATCATTTATCATTAGAAAAACAATCAGAAGCATTCAAAAATTACAAAATTGTCTTAGTAGGAAGAGCAACAGATAAAAATGGAGAAAAAATAATTAATAGTTTAAAGAAAAATAATTATATTTTTGTAAAGAATGTTAAAGAAGACAGGTTAGCTAAGTTAGTATATTTTTCTGAGTTTGTTATATTTCCATCTTCTTATGAAGGTTTTGGTATTCCAGTTATCGAGGCTATCAAATTGAACAAAAAGGTTTTAGTGAATAATGCACCATCTCTAGCTCATTTTAAAAAATTCAAATTAATCAAACATGTAAATTTTAACTCTAAATTAAAAAATTCAGATATTTTGTGGGCAACCAAAAGAAATTTCAAAAAAAATTCTTTAAAAGCAGTAATTAGTTGGAGACAAGTATCTAAAAAAATCAAAAATCTTATACATGTATAAATATTTTTTTTCAATAATATTAACTTGCTATAATTCAGAAAGATATCTTTATAAAACATTTAATAATATTTTTAATCAAAAATATAAAAATTTTGAAATTATTGTTACTGATAATTGTTCAACTGATAATACAGTTAAAGAAATTAAAAAGTTTAGATCTAAAAAAATCAAACTATATTTGATGAAAAAAAATATTGGACGTGTTAAGGCGTTAAATTTTGCTATCAAAAAATCAAGGGGTGAATATTTATGTATTTTAGATAGTGATGATTGTTTGGAAAAAAATTGGCTATTTGATGTGAATCAATTTATAAATAAGAGTAAAGAAAAATTTGGGGTTATATGTGGGTGGTCAAAGTTTATAAATAGTAAAAATAAAGTTACAGGTAAACTTAGAGGACCTTCATATCTTGAAAATGTAAATCATATTTTGTCTTATGCTTTGCCATTTTCTCACTCAGGCTCAATATTACAAAAAAAAAAGATAAATAAAATTAAAGGACCGTATGATCTAAATTATCCATTAGCTCATGACTGGAAATTGTTTGCTCAGCTTTCAGAATTTACAGAAATTAAAATATTACCTAAATATTCAGTTAAATGGAGGAGGCACGTTGAAAGTTTGACTGCTTATGATTCAATATTATCGAGGAAAGAGAAAATTAAAGTTTTAAATTTTGTAAAAAATTTAAATAAAAATAATTTTAATTTTAAAAATTATTTAAGATTACATGTTGAAAAATTAGCATTATCAATCAACTATGTTAAAAAACTCAAAATCAAAGGTTTTTTGTTGATTGTATACGTATTAATTAAATGTCCAATATCAATTTTATTTAATAAAAAATTTTTTAAAATATTTAATTTAGATATCAACAAATTTTATAATATTAATATTGATGAATAAAAATAATTTCATAAAATATTATAAAAATACACTGATTGTATTTTGCTATTTCTGTGTATCTATTGGATATACTCAATATAATCCATCAATTAAGTTTTATTATATTATTTATATTTTACTGGGAATATTTTTTTTAAATTTGCTGATAAAAATTATTTTTTTTAAAAAAGAAACCTATTTATTTTTAAATAAAAATATTTTATTTTTATTTTTTTGCTTAATTATTTCTTCAAGTATTTCTTCATTATATCAGAATAGTTTTAATCCTATAGCAAACTATTTAGCTGTAATAATGATTTTTTATTTAATTTTTCATTTTTTTAAATTGTCAAGAATCGATAATGATCAAATGTTTAATATTATAAAATTTATTATACCAATTAGTCTAATCTTCATTTTTATAAATATTTTTCTAAATAAACCACCATCATATTATTTAATGGCAGTTGAAAATAATTTAATTGATGCTTATTTCTTTAGATTTAGAGGCATCTTCAGCAATCCAAATCTACTTGCCAGGTTTTTATCAATAAATTTAATAATTTGTTTTATTACCATTTGGTATTTATATTTTTTTAAAACAAAAATATCTTTTAAATATAAATTGATATTATTTTTTAATTTCTTTATTTCAATACCATTAATCTCAGCAACTAATTCAAGAACTAATTTATTTGCTTTAATACTAACATTAACATTTTTAATAGTATTCAAATTTATAAAATTAAAATTAAATAAGAAAACTCTAGCATTATTCTTTATTTTATTTTTAATAAGTATACCTGGAATTAAAAATTCTTTTTTAAAATTCTTTCCAGAATCTCAGGCGGCTATCTTTAATCATAAATTGAAAATAGCAGATCTGTATAATAAAAGTTCTAATGAAATGAGTGTTAATAAAGGAGGTTCAAGTTTCAGGATGGCTTTTTTGAAAAATTCAATATCAAATTTTAATTTTTTTGGATATAAAGATTATAGTGAAGAGACATCAATATGTGATCCTATAAAACCTTTGAAAGATAGATGCGATGTTCACAATAATTATCTACATCACATTAATAAGTTTGGTATCTTACCAGCAATAATTTTTCACTTATTTTTTTTAATTATTACAATTAAATCTGGTAAACTTTTTTTGAGAGATAAAAACCCATCCTACTTGTTCGCATTAAGTTTTGGATTATTTACCTTATTATTTTGGATCTTTGAGACTGCAACATTAAGTTCCTCTTTTTTTATGACCATTGCATTTTTTTCTATTGGAATCTCACAACAAAAAAAATTATTTTATCGTTAAAACTTTTATATAAAAAATGAATTATCTTATGAAAAATAGGCAAACTCTAGGATTGCTTTTCTTTCAAGGAATTATTTTTTTAGGAACTCTAATATTTAATTTTACTATTATTAAAGTTCTCTATCCTGCTCAAACTCAAATGCTGATTTTAATAATTTCGATAATTTATGGTTTCTCTTTAATAACAAGGCATGGATGGGAAATGATTCTCATAAGATATTTGCCTGATTTTATTAAGAGAAATGATTTATATAGTTATAAGTTAGTTAAAAAAAAATCGATTTTTGATATTATAAAAAACTCATTCATATCTATCTTAATACTAAGTATTTCTGTTTATGGGTTTAAAAAATTTTTTGACATAAGTATTTTTAATAACTTAGTAAATTTTATTTATACTTGTTGTTTAATAGTATCGTTTTCTTTACATGTAATTTTTAAATCAATTATACAGTCTTATAAAAGAATTAAGTTATCTTTTTTATCTGAAATTGGATTTGTATTTTTTATAACAACATCAATAATTATATTTTTATTTTATTTAAACATTAGTTTAAGTATTGAATTAATACTTTCGATAACGGTTATTACCTCTGTTTTAATTAATTTATTTAACTTTATTGTTATCTTTTTTTTAGAAAAAAATACTTTTTATAACTCAAATAAAAATAAGATTTTAATTAAAAAATTTGAAATTAGTAAAATAATCCCTAGTTATTTTTTAAATACATTATCTAATTACATTTTTGAGTGGAGTATTTTTTTTGTTTTTTTTATTTTAAATTTAAAAAATCTAAGTGATATTTTCTTTGCTGCGATGCAAGCAAAATTTTTTATTTCATTTTTTGGCGTTGCATTTATTAGAAAATATATTCATGATTTCTCAATAAATCTAAAGGAAAATAATATCAATAAACTAAATAAAATATTAAAAATTTTTAATAAATATGTATTTATATTTTCAATTATTATTTTAATATTTTTTATTCTTTTTAATCAAGAATATACTCTATTTATGTATAAGACTTCATTGAATGATATTAATATCATGTGTCTCTTATTTGTAATTTTTGAGTTTATTTATTTACTTTTTGGTTGTCCCCAGTCTATAGGTATGCTCAGTAAACATGATTATTTTTTTTCTAAAATAAATTTTGGAACTTCTATTTTATATTTTCTCTCATTATTTGTTACAATTTATTTTTTTGAAATTTGGGGTGCGATATTTACGTTTGGTTTTTTTTATATAATTAAAAATATAATTGGGTCTTTTTATGTATTTAAAAAAATTAAAGTAGTGACTGTTAATATCTATTTATTGAGCATTTTTAAATAATTAATTTTTTTATAGATATAAAAATCATGAATTCTCAAAAATTTATTGTGAAAATATTGCATTTAATTATATAGGTCATTGATAAAAACACTAAATTTTTGTTCATAAGTATCTTTAAAATATGAAAATAATCATAGCTTCAAATTCTGCTTGGAATCTCTATAATTTTAGAAAAGATCTAATTTTAAATTTAAAAAAAAATAATGATGTTTATTTGATTTGTAAGAAGGATAGGTATTCAAAAAAATTAGAATCATTAAACTGTAAAATTTATTATATAAATTATAATCCTACATCTTTTAATCCTATTTTATTACTTTCCCTTTTTTTTCAACTTATAAACTTATTATTTAAAATTAAGCCAGATATTTTAATTTCTTTCACTTTTCAAATTAATTTAATGAGTATTATTTCAAAAATTTTTTTTAAATTTCGATTAATAGTAAATTTAACTGGAATTGGTGGAGTTTTGTTTATTAATAGAACTCTTTCTTTTATTTTGACTAATTTTCTTTCTTTATTACTAAATTTTTCTGAAAAAGTAGTTTTTCAAAATAAGGATGATATTAAATATTTTGAAAAAAATTTATTTTATTTCAAGAATAATTTTTTTTTAGTTGAAGGTTCAGGTATAAATTTATCAAGAACTAAACAAGCAAAAATATTAAATAATAAAAAATTTAGATTTGGTTTTGTTGGAAGGTTTCTTAAAACAAAGGGTTTTTTAGATTTTTGCTATGCAGCACATTTGTTCAACACAAAATATCCAAATAAAGCTGTTTTTTTTGCTATAGGTTCCAATAAGCCTGCTAGTTTCCAAACAGTTAATGATAAAGTAATTAAATTTTACAAAAGTAAAAAAATTATTAAATTTTTACCTTTCCAATCTAATGTTAGAAAATATCTTAATAAGATTGACTGCATTGTTTTACCATCTTATCGTGAAGGAACATCAAAAGTTTTACTTGAAGCTGGTAGTATAGGAAAACTTATTATTGCCTCAAATGTACCAGGTTGCAAAAATATAATTAAAAATAATCAAAGTGGAATTTTACACAAAGTTAAATCACTTTCTAGTTTGACAAATGCGATGGAAAAAGCAATTAATCTCACTACAAAAGAATATAAAAAAATAACCAAAAATTGTCAGATGAATATCAATAGAAAATTTAATAAAGATATTTATATAAAAAAAATGAATAAAATAATTTTTTCTTAATGAAAAGAATATCTATTATAGGAATTGGCTACGTTGGGCTTCCATTGGCTTATGCATTTAGTAAACACTATCAAGTTGTAGCATATGATTATAACGAACAACGAATTAAAACACTAAAAAATCATATTGATGAAAATAATGACTTAAATTTAAAAAGTTTGAATTTAGGAAAAAATTTGCATTTCACTTCAAATAAAAATGAAATAGCTGACAGTGATTTTATAATTATAACAGTTCCCACACCTGTAAATAATAAAAAAGAACCAGACTTAATTTTTTTAAAGAACTCTTGTGAACTTATTTCGCCCTTTGTTAAAAAAGGGTCAATTATAGTATTTGAGTCAACAGTATACCCAGGGGTAGTGGAGGGGTATTGTGGTAAAATTATTGAAAAAAAATCTAAATTAAAAAAAAACAAGGATTTTTTTTTAGGTTATTCCCCAGAGAGAATCAATCCTGGTGACAAATTAAGAACTCTCCCTAAGATAAATAAAGTTGTTTCAGGTTCAAATCCCTTTGCCTTAAAAAGAATTTATAGCTTATATAAAAAGATAATTACTGCAAAAGTATTTAAAGCAAAATCAATTAAAATAGCTGAGTCTGCAAAGGTAATAGAGAATATCCAGAGAGACCTTAATATTTGATTGATGAATGAGCTTTACTTACTTTTTAAAAAAACAAATATTAATTTCAATGATATTTTAGAAACAGCGAATACGAAGTGGAACTTTATTAAATTTGAACCTGGATTAGTTGGGGGACATTGTATTGGAGTTGATCCATATTATTTAACTCACTTTGCAAAAAAAAATAATTTCAAGACTAATCTAGTGTTAAGTGCAAGAAAAACTAACGATAATATGCCTTATAACTTATCTAAAATTATCATAAATAAATTAAAAAAAACAAAAAGTAAAAAAAAAAGAGTTTTAATACTGGGTTTTTCTTTTAAAGAAAATTGTATGGATATTAGAAATACTAAAGTATTTGATTTAATAAATAACCTTAAAGCAAAAGGTATCTTAGTAAATGTTGTTGATCCGATTGTATCAAAAAATGAAGTTAATAAAATATATAATTTAAAAATATCAAAAAGTGTTTCAAGTTCAAATAAATTTGATTTAGTTTTTTCTGCTGTAAAACATGATTATTTTAAAAAATTAGGTAAAAAGTATTATCTTAAAAAACTTAAAGCTGATGGTCTATTTTATGATTTTAAAAAAATTTTTAGTTAATTTGTAATAGAGTAATTTTTTTAATTTTAGTCATTTATTTTTTTGGAGTAAAAATAAAATTATTTATATAACCCTTCATAGGAACATTATTTTTTAAGAATTGTTTTTGATCAACATTTAATGAAAAATTTGAAATTGGTAATAGTTTTTTTTTTTTAAAAAAAAAACCATCATACTTCAGAGAAGTAATCATTTCAAAAATTTTATTAATTGACATATGATTATGCCTATACTCAATTTCTATAATTAAAATTGGTCTATTTTTTTTAATTGTATTTAAAGCACCATTTAACACCTTAGACTCATGTCCCTCAACATCAATTTTAATTAAATCAACATCTCTCAAATTAAATTCATCTAACTTTTTAAGTTTGACTAAATTTTTTATAAATTCTCCACCAGTTTTATTTAAAGAAGAATTTGATGGTATTTCAATACTTTCTTTAATAGGTGTGTATAATATAGTTTCGCCTTGTTTATCTGAGATTGCACAATTATACACTGTTATTTTTTTAGATTTTAAACTTTCTAATTTGCAATATTTTATTAGAGGTTCAAACGCTATTATTTTCTCAAATTTATTCATGTAATAATATGAATAAATTCCAACATTAGCTCCTATATCAATAAAACATCTTTTTTTATTTAATATTTTATCAACATAAATCATTTCATAGTCCAGTGAATTTTTTAATTTACGATATAAATATATTAAAGTTAGATGATATCTCTGTGGGAGTAAAAACTTTATAGTATTTTTTAATTTAAATTTTATATTCAATTGTAGTCAAAGTTATTTTTTTTTATAAATAATAATTTTTAATTTATTAAGTTAACCAATTTTGTGTATACTAACAATGAGATAATAATTACACAATAAATAATTCTTAAATTTTAAGATTTTAAAAATCAATTATTAAATAAATGATTATTTTATTTTATATAACGTGTTAAGATAACTCATTAAAGTTTTAATTATTTTAAATATAAATAAATTAATTTAAATTAAAGAATTAAATACAATTGCTTAACTTAAGTTTATGAATTTTTGGGTAAAATGTTTTTTAACAAAAATAATTAAACTAAATAGATTTTTTACAGATTTAGTTAGAAAAATTGATATAATCCACAGTATTACCAAGGTTTATTATTTTTCGAACCAAGAAATTAAACTAAATCAAAAATTACTTTATATATTTAATTTAAGATTGATTGAAATCAAATGATAAGATTATTAGATATTTTTTTTTCACTAGTAGGCCTATTATTTTTATCACCTTTGTTAATTTTTATATTTTTTTTTGGTTTATTTGAAAATGGTTCACCTCTTTTTATACAAAGACGAGTTGGTCGTAATCTTAAATCTTTTTTATTAATTAAATTTAGAACTATGCCATTAGATACAAGATCTGCTGGTACTCATTTAATAAAAAATATTAAATTGAGCTCTTTTGGATATTTTTTAAGAAGAACAAAAATTGACGAAATTCCCCAATTAATAAACGTGTTTTTAGGGGATATGAGTTTGGTTGGACCAAGACCATGTTTATTTAATCAGAAAAAACTAATTAGTGAACGTAAGAAAAGAGGAGTGTTTAAAGTTAGACCAGGAATTACTGGACTTTCTCAGATCTTAGGAATAAATATGAAAACTCCTATATTACTATCTAAATCAGATAGAAAAATGATTAAGGAAATAAGTTTATATAATTATTTTTATTACATTTTTAAAACAATCTTTAAAATTATAAATAAATAGGTATATTTTTCAAAGTATTAAATAATTGTATTTATTTGCAGAGATAGATTTTTTAACTCTAATTAAAACATTAATTAAATTAGCTTAGTTTATCCTAAAAGAAGGAGGTTTTATAAAAGAAAAACACAACCTTCTGTTAAATATTGATCATAACATTTCAATGTTATTGTCTTTTAATATTTGTGCTTTATTATCTACTGCTAAATTGGAATGATGTTACTTTTAACAGATTTATCTAAAAATATTATCAATCTTCCTCGTTATGCTAAGAAGATAGTGGCTGTTATTGTAGACATAGGTTTATGTATTTTTTGTAGTTGGTTAGCATTTTATTTAAGATTGGAACAATTTATTAATATTAATGATGTAACAATATTAGCAGTTTTGATTTCAATTTTCTTGGCAATCCCAATATTTTGGCTAATGGGGCTATATAAAACTATTTTTCGATTTGCAGGTTCATCAATAATATTTACCATATTTATTGCGATATTCGTTTATTCATTATTATACTTTGCGGTGATTGGTATCTATGGATTTCAAGGTATTCCAAGATCAATTGGTATTATTCAACCAATTTTATTATTTTTATCAATTTCAGCATCAAGAATAGCAATTAAATTTTTATTTTTGACAAATATTAAAAAATCAAAAAACAAAACTAATGTATTAATCTATGGTGCAGGCAGCGCAGGAAGACAGTTATTAACTAGTTTAGAAAATAATTTAGAGATGAAAGTAGTAGGTTTTTTAGATGATGACCCTCAATTTCACAGAGAAAAAATATTAGGTCAAACAGTTTATAATCCATTAAATATAAATAAATTAATTAATTTAAAAAATATAGACATAGTTTTGCTCGCTCTTCCTTCGATTACTCGACAAAAAAGAAATCAAATTATTAGTGAATTAAATAAATATAAAGTAACTGTTAAAACACTACCTAGTATTCAAGACATAGTTGAGGGCAAAATATCTGTATCAGATATTAAAGATTTAACTATTGAAGATCTTTTGGGCAGAGAACAAGTTAAGCCAAATTTTGAGTATTTATCAAAAAACATTACCTCAAAAGTTGTAATGGTTACGGGCGCGGGGGGCTCTATTGGTTCGGAGATATCTCGTCAAATTATTAGATTAAAACCAAAAAAAATAATTCTTATCGATTTAAGTGAGTTTGCTCTTTACAAAATAAGTGATGAGTTAAATAATTTAGATCAAAATACAAAAATTGTCCCATTACTTTTTAATATTCAAAATAAGTCAAAAATTGAAGAGGTATTTAGAGCTTTTAATATAGATACAGTTTATCATGCAGCAGCTTATAAACATGTAACTTTAGTTGAAGAAAATATTTGTGAAAGTGTTAAAAATAATGTTTTCGGAACTTTTTTTTTAGCACAAGCTGCAATTAAATATAAGATCCAAAATTTTGTTTTAATATCTAGTGATAAAGCTGTTAGATCAACAAATGTTATGGGTGCAACCAAAAGACTTGCTGAGATTTGTGTCCAATCTCTTCATGACGATCAAAATCAACAATCTAAATTTGCAATCGTGAGATTTGGAAATGTTCTAGAATCCTCAGGCTCCGTTATTCCAAAATTTAAAAAACAAATTAAAGAAGGAGGCCCTATAACTCTAACTCATCCTGATGTAACCCGTTATTTTATGACTATAACTGAAGCCTCACAATTAGTTATCCAAGCAGGTTCAATTGCAGAGAAATGTGAGGTTTTTGTATTGGACATGGGAGAAAGTGTGAAAATTAAAGATTTAATTTATAAAATGGTAAAACTTTCAGGTCTTTCAATTAAAGATGATAAAAATTTAGAGGGTGATATAGAAATTAAAATAAT
>MDSZ01207875.1_pt1 | contig 32292 bp, 29 predicted proteins | sample 811201 | NCBI WGS metagenome assembly MDSZ01 (sample SAMN05326647, study PRJNA326480) | marine metagenome | isolation source: seawater | place: Indian Ocean: North | collected 2010 | reverse complement strand
GGGCGAGGGCGAGGGCGAGGGCGAGGGCGAGGGCGAGGGCGAGGGCGAGGGCGAGGACGCCTGCAGCAGCCGTTGTTTCATTGCCTCAATGGCCGTTAAAACGCAGCCTTTGCGCGAGCAGTCCTGCTCTGACACCTTAACGGCATTCTTATCGACATTGATGTAATGCCAAGGGCCGGTATCTTTAAAGCGCGATTCATCCCGTGCTTTATCGGGCCATGGGCAGGCAGCGTTAAAACGTTTGAAGGGGCTGTCTTTTAATGTGTCTTTAAGCCACTGGCGGGTTTGTGGTTGGGCCAGCTGCCATGCCAGTTCACAGGCAGCGATATGCGCACGGACTTCAAAAGCACGGGCCTGGGGGGCGCTGAGAACAGCCAGCTGAAAGATCAGCATCAGCGCCAGAGAGTAACGGACACAAAGTCGTTGCATAGGTCGTTGCATAGGACGGTACCGCCTGCGGAATTTCCTTATTGTCCGCTTATGCTGCCCGTGTTTGCCCGGATACTCAATGCTATTACGCTGCCACTTTTCACCCATTTTGCGGGAGTAGTGGCAGACGCAATAGTGAGGTGTTGGCAGAAGTTGGTGAACAAAAGCCGCTGGCGTAAACGGCTCAGTCGTTCATGCTCAATTTCATGCCATCAATCAGACCATCAATATCCGGCGTCTTACCGTTCAGGTCGGTGATGCCATCCAGCCAGGCTTTGACCTGCTGTGGATTTTTATGCATCCACATGCGCACTGCACGATCCACTGGCACAAAGCCATTGGTGGTCTGATCCATAATAGCTTCTTCCATTGGGGCGGTGAATTTCAGGTTGCTGAAAAACCGTTTCAGGTTGGGGCACTGATCAACAAACTCCCGTCGTGCCGTGGTGTTCACCGTGGCATGACCATAATCCGGACCAAAGTAATCATCGCCACCGGCAAGGTAACGGATATCGTAATTCAGGTTCATCGGATGTGGTGCCCAGCCGAGGATGACCACCGCTTCCTGACGCCGGCTGCGGCCGCGCAGCTGCGCCAGCATCAGTCGTTCTGATGTTTCAATCAGCTTAAAATCCTTCAGACCAAAAGAATTTTTCTCAATCATATCCTGAATAGCGGCGTTACCACTGCTGCCCTTTTCAAGACCATAAATGCGGCTTTCCAGTTGCGCGTCAAAGCGTGCAATATCGGCGAAGCTCTGCAGGCCCTGTTCGTACAGATACGTCGGCACTGCCAATGTCCAGCGTGCGTTCTGCAGGTTGTCGTTAATCAGTACGACTTTGTCGTCAGCAAAATAGGGGCGGGCAATAGTACTCATCGCCGGAGTCCAGTAGCCCAGAAAAACATCAATCTGGTTGTCTGCCATGCTGGCGAATATCTCCGGTGTAGCCGGTTGTTCGTTGAGGTTGACGTTATAGCCAAGGCGCAGCAACAGTTGTTCGGCAATGCCATTGGCAACGTGCAGGTCAGTCCAGTCGACCACGCCGATATTCACGGTATGACAGGCGTCAGGAGAGGGGAACGCCTGAGTGTTCAGTGTCAGAATCAGTAACAATCCGGTCAGAAAAATCTTCATAGCTGCTCCGCTGTTAACGAATAATCAAATCGCCAGTGTATGCAGCGCAGACTAAGTGAACACTTCCCCGGAATAGGCACTCAGTTTTAGGTATTAGTACTTATATGAATACCTAAGAAGAAAGAAAAAGGCGTTAAATTCAGGGTAAAAGGTATCTGTGTAAGCCGGATTTTAATCCCGCCTTCATTTGCTTGTGTTTTCATTCTTCATCCCTGTGTATCCTGCCAGGGGTATTAACCATCACTCAGGAGTTATCTATGTTTCCCGTCAGCGGAATTTATGTCGCATTATCCGCATTGCTGATGTTGGTATTAGCCTATCGGGTCGTCAGTTCCCGTTTAAAAAACAATGTCGGTATTCATGATGGCGGCCTGCCGCAGCTGGCGGTTGCGATCCGTACTCACGCTAACCTGCTGGAACATGCGCTGCCGGTGCTGCTGCTGTTAATGGTGGCTGAGGCCAATGGTGCGCCAGTCTGGCTGTTGCATGGTTGCGGCATAGTATTTCTTCTTGCCCGCCTGCTGCATGCCTGGGGCTTTACCATCAGTGAAGGTGGCACCCATTCCGGTCGTGTGTACGGCACCATGGTTACCTGGCTGGTGATGCTGGTTCTGATCGTTACCGTTCTGGTTCGTTCTGTGGCTCTGCTGGGCGCCTGATAAGCGCTTGATGAGAGCAGCAGCAAAGCATGCGTATTAATACTGATTCATCAGTGTAATAGTGCGTTCGCCACATGGAATGAACTAAGCCCGCAACGGCCTTGTCGGTAATACAGTACTTAAAAAAGTATTACCAGCAGGGCCGGATGCAGGCTGACTGTCTCCGCTCTGTCGGTTAATCAACCGAGATAAGGAGATGAGTTATGTCCGGGAAGAATGACAGTCGCTCCAAAGACAGCTTCCATAGCCGAAGCACGTTATCCACAGGCGGTAAGTCCACCGCGTATTACAGCCTGCCCAAAGCCGCCGAAAGCATCGGCGACATCCAGCGCTTACCGCGCTCTCTTAAAGTCTTACTGGAAAATCTGCTGCGACACGAAGACGGCGTAACCGTTACCGCAGACGATATTCAGGGTTTGGCCGACTGGCTCAAAACCCGATCCTCCGACCGTGAAATTCAATACCGCCCGGCGCGGGTATTAATGCAGGACTTCACCGGCGTACCGGCGGTGGTCGACCTCGCCGCCATGCGCGATGCGGTGGTTAAAGCCGGTGGCGACCCTGAACAGATTAACCCGCTGTCGCCGGTGGATCTGGTCATCGACCACTCAGTGATGATTGATGAATTCGGTTCCTCCCACGCCTTTGATGACAACGTGAAAAAAGAAATGGAACGTAACGGCGAGCGTTACGAGTTTCTGCGCTGGGGTCAGAAAGCCTTTGATAATTTCAGCGTGGTGCCGCCGGGCACAGGTATCTGCCACCAGGTAAACCTTGAGTATCTGGGGCAGGTCGTCTGGCAGGGTAAAGAGGGTGATGCCGATGTGCTTTACCCGGATACCTTAGTAGGTACTGACTCACACACCACCATGATTAACTCACTCGGTATTCTGGGCTGGGGTGTCGGCGGTATTGAAGCCGAAGCCGCTATGCTCGGCCAGCCAGTGTCTATGCTGGTGCCGGAAGTCGTTGGTTTTAAATTTGAAGGCAGCCTGCCGGCCGGCGTTACTGCCACCGACCTGGTGCTGCGTGTAACCGAAATGCTGCGTCAGAAAGGCGTGGTCGGTAAATTCGTTGAGTTCTATGGCCCGGGTCTGAGCCAGTTAGCACTTGCTGACCGTGCAACCATCGCCAATATGGCACCGGAATATGGGGCAACCTGTGGTTTCTTCCCGGTGGATAACGAAACCCTGAATTATCTGCGCCTGTCCGGCCGTGATGATGCCGTGATTCAGCGTGTGGAAGATTACTGCAAAGCTCAGGGCTTATGGCACGATCCGGCGGAAGAAGAACCCGCTTTCACCGACAGCCTGACGCTGGATCTGAGCACAGTCGAACCTGCACTGGCCGGTCCGCGTCGTCCGCAGGACCGTGTACCTCTGGCTAAAGTCAAAGACGCATTCCACGATCTGTTAGCACTGCAGTTGGTGCCACAGAACAATGAAGAATCCCGTCTCGAAAGCGAGGGTGGTGCTCAGGCTGAAGACAGCGGCGCCAGCTTTGAACTGAACGGCGAAACTCACGACCTGCCGCAGGGCGCGGTGGTGATTGCCGCGATTACTTCCTGTACCAACACCTCCAACCCGGGCGTGATGATGGCCGCTGGTCTGCTGGCGAAAAACGCCGTGGAAAAAGGTCTGGTCACCAAACCCTGGGTAAAAACCTCACTGGCCCCAGGTTCTAAAGTCGTGACCGACTACCTGACCGCAGCTGGCCTGATGCCGTATCTGGAAAAACTCGGTTTCTATCTGAGTGGCTACGGCTGTACCACCTGTATCGGTAACTCAGGCCCACTGCCGGAACCGATCAGCAAAGCCATTGCCGAGCACGATCTGACCGTGTCCGCAGTGCTGTCCGGTAACCGTAACTTTGAAGGCCGTATTCACCCACTGGTACGGGCAAACTGGTTATCTTCGCCGCCGTTAGTTGTCGCTTACGCACTGGCCGGTAAAACCACCATGGATCTCGAAGCCGAACCTCTGGGTCTGAACGACAAAGGTGAGCCGGTGTATCTGAAAGATGTATGGCCGGATAGCGAGCAGATTAAAGCCGCTGTGGCCCAGGTCAGCAGCGATATGTACCGCAGCCGTTACGCCGATGTATTTACCGGTGATGAACACTGGCGCAGCATTGCCGTGGCCGACAGCGAGACATACCAATGGCGTGAGGATTCCACCTACGTGCGTAATCCACCGTACTTCACCGCCATTGATCAGCCGCTGCCAGCACTGAGCAATATTGAAAACGCCCGGGCACTGGCCGTGTTTGGTGACTCCATCACCACTGACCATATTTCACCGGCGGGTAATATCAAACCGGAATCACCGGCGGGTATTTACCTGCAGCAGCAGGGCGTCAAAGCACAGGACTTTAACTCTTACGGTTCACGCCGGGGTAATCACGAAGTCATGATGCGCGGTACCTTTGCCAACATCCGTATCCGCAACCGTCTGCTTAACGGTGAAGAAGGTGGTAACACCATCTATTTTCCGACTGGAGACAAAGTCGCGATTTACGATGCGGCAATGAAATACCAGCAAAGTAATACACCGCTGGTGGTACTGGCCGGTAAAGAATACGGCACCGGCTCCAGCCGTGACTGGGCAGCCAAAGGTACCCAACTACTGGGCGTTAAAGCTGTGATCGCAGAAAGCTTTGAACGTATTCACCGTTCAAACCTGGTGGGCTTCGGCGTGCTGCCTCTGCAGTTTGCCGACGGCGAAAGCATCGACTCACTGGGCCTGAAAGGTGATGAAATATTCAGCATCAAAGGCATCAGCGACGAGCTCAAACCGCATCAACAACTTGAAGTCGAAGCTGAAAAAGCCGATGGCAGCAAAGTGACTTTTAAGGCACTGTGCCGCATCGATACACTCAACGAGCTGGAATACTTCCGCAACGGCGGCATCCTGCACTACGTGCTGCGTCGTATGCTGGGATCAGCAGCATGAGCAGTGAGCTTTATTGAATGGCGTTCAATAAAAACGTCGATTCAGATTAAAGCGATGTTTTAAAACAAACGTCTCTCCTGGTGAGAGACTCAGCGCAGAAACCCCGGCTGTGAAAGCAGTTGGGGTTTTCTTTTTTCAGGTGGCGTCAGCCAGGGGTTGTAGGAGCGACTTCAGTCGCGAAAGCTGGGCTGATCATGATAGATGGTGCGCGGGCAGGGTGCGCAATGCGTACCAATTTCCACAGACAGGTTGGTCAGGTCGTTGGCACAGCAATCAAATTGTAGGAGCAACTTCAGTCGCGAAAGCGTGGCGGATACGGCCGTGCTCTATGGCTGATTGCCGGAATGCAACTGACGGTGCTCACCTGCAGGCACTGCCCACCAAATCAACCTGAGGGCCCTGTCCACTGATTCAACTTAGGGCTCGCCGACCAAGGCAAGCTGCGGCTCTGCCAATCAAGGCAACTGTCGGCCCTGATCGTAATAACTGTGGGTGCGCAATGCGCACCAATGCAATCTGCGGCTCTACATCAGTCCCCGGTCGCAAGAATCGTAGGGTGCGCAATGCGCACCAATTTAAACTATCTGTGCATACAGTATATTTTTATAGAATCAGGAAATCCGGCACAGGTTACATTTGGCCTTGCTCGATTTGCCTGAGAGTAGTAACTTAAACGTCAAATCAATCAATAACTTGTCCTCAGAATTGTAAAGAGGGTTTACAGGTTTATGTGCGCAGCATGCCAGAGCTAACAGGTGTGCGCGTTTTTCTTGCAGGGAAATTGAGTTATGGAAGATTTCTCAATTGGATCAATGAGTTGCGTAGGGTTTCTTGAAAGAGACTCCTTGGTTAAGTGTGAGTGCATACTAATAAGCTGTTATAACTTTTGGGGAAATTCTACATAATATGAAAGTGGTTCAAGGATGAATAATCCAAGAAAGAAGTATTCTGATGCACAAAATGTAGCCTTGCTTTCACAGGTTAGTCGAGTGTGCCCCTTATGTGCTGAGCCTCTTTTCTATAAGAAGAGCGGTAAGAGCTTCAAAAACTATGAACTGGCACATATATATCCATTAAATCCCACTAAAGAAGAAAATCAGCTACTGCAGGATGAAGAACGTCTAAGTGATGATGTAAATGACGAAAACAACATAATACCTTTGTGCGAGATATGTCATGGGAAATTTGATAAGCCTAGAACTGTCGAGGAGTATCGAACCTTACTTGAACTAAAGAAGAAGCTCATTGATCGTAGCGGCCAAGAAGCGATTTGGAAAAGATATACGATTGAAGATGAAATCAGTCAGATCATAGAAGCTATATACGATGACCCTGAACTAGAAAATGATGCTGAAATTGATTTTACACCCAGAGAGGTAGATGAGAAGCTAGACTCTACTATTTCAAGGCCAACCAAATTAAAAATTAAAGGCAACGTTAGAGAGTACTACATATTTATCAGAAGGAAGTTCTCAGAGTTAGATAACGTCAATTCTGATTTTTCTGAAATTATATCTCTGCAGATCAAGACATACTATTTAAAGCAAAAAGAAATGGGGATTGATCAGCAAGCCATATTTGAAAATATAGTTGCCTGGATTTACGCAAAAACTAAACCAAAAACTAATGATGCGGCAGAAATTATGGCTTCGTTCTTTATCCAAAATTGCGAGGTTTTTTAATGTCCTTTCCTAGTAAGTTTACAAGTTTTGATAATTCGATCTTAGCAAAGATTAGCTTTTTAATTCTGGAAGAAATTGAAGTGATTTCTCTGCCAGACCTGATACATGCTCGGTTAGACAAATTTGAAGATATTAGTGAGTTTATGCTGGCGCTTGATGTGCTTTATGTCTTAGGAAAGATCGAATTGGAAGAGGGTGAAGGAGTTATTAGATATGTTAATTGAAATTCGTTGTGATAAGTTCAGGGAAAAGACTATCGAATTTCACTCCGGCCTGAATGTTGTGTTAGGCGACAGTGTCGCCACGAATTCGATTGGCAAATCAACGCTGCTTATGGTTCTCGACTTCGTATATGGTGGAGAATCTTTTCTTGATCATAACAAAGATGTTGTCGATGAGCTCGGCGACCATGATTACTTTTTCACTTTTCAGTTTGGAAAGGAATCAGTCTACTTTAGGAGAGGGACACACACTCCAGACTTAGTATATAAGTGTGATGATAAGTATTCTGAAGTGGAACCCATTAGTATCGAGGAATACACAACCTTTCTAAAGGCGTCTTATTCACTGGGGGATATCGAGCTTTCTTTCCGGTCAATTGTTTCTCTTTTCTCTAGAGTCTGGGGGAAAGAAAATCTTGATGTGAAGCACCCTCTCCATAGTTTTAAAAGTCAAAAGCCCTCCGATTGCGTTACGAATACAATTAAGCTCTTTAAGAAATATGAGCCGATAAAAATTCTATCGGAAAATGTAAAAAATAAAAATGATGAAAAGAGTACGATTAGTAAGGCGGCTAAAACTGGGTTGATTTCCAAGACAACCAAGACGAAGTACAAGGAAAACATTACAAGAGTTAATGCTATAGACTCTGAGATTGAGGAAATTAAAAATAACCTAAAGAAATATGCCGTCAATATATCAGAGATAGCTAATAGAGAGGTTATGGAGCTAAAAGTCGAGAAAGATCGGCTTTTAGAAGAGAAGCTTAGATTGGATAGTCGACTGCTTCGTGTAAGAAATGATCTCAACCAAAATAAGGCGATAAAAAGTAAGCACTTAGAGCCCCTGATAAAATACTTCCCCGGTGTAAATACTTCGAAGCTCGAAGAAGTTGAATCATTTCACTCAAACATAACCAAAATACTTAGAAAGGAATTGAAGAGTAGCGAAGCTGAATTAGTTTCACTGTTATCTTCATTAAGTGGAGAAATCGATTTGATCGATACGAAAATATCTTCTTTCTTGGCAGAGTTAGATAATCCAAATATCGTTATTGATAGGGTTTATGAGTTGTCGCAAGACCATTCCGTGGCTAGTAAAGAAATAGAGTATTTCGAGATGGATACTCAGATTAAATCGGATTTAAAGGAAGCAAAAGAACTGCTTGCTGCCGAGAAGATTAGAATTTTGGAGTTGATCGAAAATATACTCAATGACAAAAATAGAAGAAATGTCACGGAGATATATAGCGAGGAAAGGAGGAGTCCAACACTTAATCTTGGTCAAAATAGCTACACTTTCGAACTGGTAGAAGACACTGGAACAGGCAAGGCTTATTCGAATTTAATACTACTTGACTTGGCTTTTTTAGAGGTTACAGCATTACCTTTCTTGGCGCATGATTCAGTATTATTTAAAAACATCCAGAATGATGCTGTTGCTAAACTGATTGATCTGTATGAGTCCACAGGAAAGCAAACGTTTATCGCGATTGATGAAATCGAAAAATATGGTGATGTAGCAGAAAAGAAATTAAAAGGTAAAGGCGTCATTCAGCTTGATAATAATAATGTCTTGTATATCAAGGATTGGAGAAAGTGATAGGTAGTTATAACAAGTTGCTGCAATCGGACAAATTACTCGCAAGTACTACCCGGACACCCATCGTAAGATCAATGGGTAGGTTGCACTCGATCGCTTCACTGAACACCATTTGAGCGAGCCTGGCTCGCCACCAACTCCACCACACTACCCGGACACCCATCGTAAGATCAATGAGTAGATGGCACGCGATCCGGTTAACACTACCCGGACACCCATAGTAATATCAATCGGTAGACAGCATCACATCCGGTTCATTGTGCATCTGTGATCCTCCCAACCCGCCACCAACTCCACCCGGCTTTGGTGGCGGGGCCACCCTTCGCGACTGAAGTCGCTCCTACAATTTTCAATCGTTGGTTGTTTAACAATTATCGGGGAGTGAGAAGTCCGGCTCTCAGGGCAATGTTAAAGTGGATCGGCTGGTATAAAAACTGGCTCTGTCCATAAATGAGCAGAGCCTTCTGACGGTTACTGGCCTGTCGGTTACACGTCAGGCCTTTACACATCAGGCGATTACAATCCGAGCTGTTTAACCATCGCTTGAGCCACGCTATGGGCACTGGTCGGATTCTGACCTGTGATCAAGCGGCCATCTTCTATGATGAAATCTTCCCACGGCTTAACTTTGCTGAAGCGGGCTGCTTTGCGTGTCAGTGCTTCTTCCAGCAGGAACGGAATGTTCTCAATTGTTCCGTAGTCGATCTCTTCTTCCCGGGTAAAGCCGGTGACTGATTTATCGGCCAGTAATGCTTCGCCGTTGCTTAAGGTGATCGGCAGCAGCGCCCCGGGGCCGTGACACACAGCGCCAATCATGCCGCCACCCTCATAGTGGTTGGCCGCCAGTCTGGCGAAGTCCTGGTTGTTGGCTAAATCCGTCAGTAAGCCGAAACCACCGGGATAGAAAATGGCGTCGTAATCATCGATGTTTACCGCCGATACCGGCAGGCTGTTATTAAGACGATTCTGCACATCTTCGCGGGCCAGTACGCTGGCGTTAACCTCGTCACCTTCGATATCGGTACCATAAACCGGCACCTTACCGCCGTGTATGGAGGCGATATCGTAGTCGATACCCTGTTCGATAAAGACGTGCAGAGCGTGAGTCAGCTCGGGTGCATAGGTGCCGTTGTCCTGGTCGGTGTCGCCCAGTTTTGCGTGATTAGTAACGGGGATCAGTATCTTTTTCATGGTTATTCCTCTGGTTGGCCCAGGGCTGTTTAACGATGGGCTGTTTAACGATGGCCGCCACTTTAGAATGTCCCTGACAGTTTGATAATCCTGATGATTGGGTAAATACTATTGTTATATGGCAATAGTAAGGAGCCGTTTGATGGAAAGCTTTGAAGGGCTGGTTGAGTTCGTCGCGATAGCAGAAAGAAAGGGCTTTACGGCGGCCGCTAAACATCTGAAATGCAGTACCAGTCATGTCTCCCGGCAGCTCAGCAGGCTGGAGGAACGACTGGGCTGTGCGTTACTGGTACGTAGTACGCGGCAGGTTAATCTGACCCCTAACGGTGCCATTTACTACCAGCATGCCAAAGACCTGCTGATCGGTTTACAGCAGGCGAATGAAGAGGTGAATCAGGAGCAGGTTAAGCTCACCGGCACATTGCGGGTGAGTGCGGCTGGCGGCTTTGCTGAACATCATCTGGCACCGGCTTTAATGGCGTTTGCGCAGGATCACGCAGAACTGACCGTGGATATCGACTTTAACAGCCGCTTTGTGAATTTTATCGATGACGATGTGGATTTCGCTATCCGCTATGGTGAGCTGTCTGATTCCAGTCTGATTGCACGCAAATTACTCAGCCGCTCAATGATGGCCGTTGCATCAGAAAAATACCTGCAACAGCATGGCGAGCCAGACCACCCGGGTGATCTGAAACATCACGATTGTATTATTTCAAATAACGACACCTGGAAGTTCAGTGACGGAGACGAATTCTACAGCGTGAAAGTGAAAGGACGTTGGGCCAGTAACAATACCAATGTCATTGTTGAAGCCTGTGAGAAGGGATTCGGCATCGCCTATTTACCGCAGGATAATTTTACCGAGGCAGTAGAAAGCGGTCGGTTGAAACCGGTTTTACAACCCTATTGGGGAGTCGGTGCCAGCAGCTGGATCGTTTATCAGGATAAGCGTTTTATGCCTTTACGCACCCGCATGGCGATTGATTTCCTGATTGAATATTTCTCTGATTGGGATAGAAAATAAAAGCAGCGTGAAAGAAGGAAATATTCTCTATAGCAAGAGCAGCTATATGCCACGTTCACGACTGAAGTCGCTCCTGCAATCATTGCTTCGGTTCTCTTTTCTTACAACACCGCCAGCACTACTGCCAGCGTCAGTGCCGACAGAATAGTCTGCAGCGTTATCACGCCTGCCATTAATTCTGCTTCGCCGTTTAATTTGCGTGTTAATACAAATGAGGTGGGTGCTGTGGGCAGTGAGAAAAACAGCACCAGTACGAAGGTTTCCAGTGTGGGTAAGGCAAACACCCGGGCAACGGCAAATGCCAGCACCGGCATAGCTAACAGGCGCAGCAGGCTGTTGCTGAGCAGTGGTGTTATTTCATGGCGCATGGCTTTGATATTCAGGGCAGCACCCACGGTCAGCAGGCCCAGCGGTAAGCTGGCGTGGGCGAGTAATTCCAGCAGGCGCTGTATTCCGGGCCACAGGCCAATGCCGCTGAAGTTAAGGGCAAGGCCTGCCAGGCAGGCGAGGATCAGTGGGTTTTTGGCTAAGGGTTTTAATAATGCCAGTGGATGGGTTTCGCCATCGGACAGCAGTGCCCATACCGACATAACGTTGACCACCGGCACTAACACAGACAGCACGATGGCGGCGGTTTGCAGCCCTTCGTTAGCGTAAACGGCACCGGCCACGGCCAGACCAATGTAGGTGTTAAAGCGCAGTATGCCCTGCAGATACACTCCGAACCGGGCTGCTGGCCAATGGCGGATAAACCTTGCGAGCAGCAGCAGTATAAATCCCAGCCCGAGGCTGCTGGCGGCGGCGTAATACAGTGTGCCGATATTGCTGCCGTTTAATGGCGCGGAGGCCAGGCTGACGAACAGCAGGGCAGGAAATAAAAACGAGTAATTAAGATTTTCCGCGCCTTTCCAGAAGGCGTCTGCTGTTTGCGTATCGCTGCCCGGGAAGTGATAGCGGCGCATAAAAAAGCCAGCAGCAATCAGCAGGGCGACAGGCAGCAGGACGTCAGCCAGGTGGTTCATTGTTCGAGGAGCCCGTTAATCGCCTCGGGGATTTTTTCCGGGCGGGTGATTTTGACCCGTTTATGGCGATTCAGCTCACCGCTGATGATGTTGACCGCGCTTTTACTGACGGCAAATTGTTTGGCGAGAAATTTAATCAGTTCGGCATTGGCTTTGCCGTCGACGGGAGGCGCCTGAATGCGCACTTTGATGGCGTCGCCGTGGAGACCGGCAAATTCGGATTTGGAGGCTTTGGGCTGGAGATGACAGACGAGGATAAGATCCCCGTCTGTCCATTGTGAGCAGCTGCTCACAGGCCGAAGATCAGACCAGCAGGAACGCCTGCCATCTGTGCCAGTGGGCGCAGGGCAACGATTTCAATAATCTGAATCAGCAGGAACACAATGATCGGAGAAATATCCAGACCACCCAGATCCGGCATTTTAGAGCGGATAGGGCGGATAACCGGTTCCAGAATCTGATTAATCAGAATCAGCGCCGGGTTGTAGGAATTCGGTGCAATCCAGGAGGCAATGACCACCACGATCAGGCCCCAGAAGTACACGTTCAGCATCAGCGAGAAGATGCCGATCAGTGCCCAGATAAACAGGTTCGGCCAGGGCACGGCATAGCCAGCCACCAGAATGATCGCTGCCATGGTCAGAATCTGAACCACGTAGGCCAGCAGCAGGGAAGAAATATCCAGCCCACCCAGACCCGGAATAATACGGCGCAGAGGCACCAGAATCGGGTTGGTGAATTTAACAATGAACTGGGAAATAGGGTTGTAGAAGTCGGCACGTACCAGCTGCAACATAAAGCGCAGCATAACGATCAACAGCACCATACTGCCGATGGTATTGATCAGTAATAATCCAACTTGCGATAACGGCGACATGATCACTCCGTGTTAGCTGATTCGGTAAACCCGCTTTTCGCAGCGGGCAGAATGAAACATATAGGCGCGGTGGCGGCTTTTCCAGTGGTCTGAGGAAAAACCGCGTTGTTTTTTGTCAGTCGTCGCCCAGTTCTTTGCTCAGCTCAGCGCCACGGTCGTAGGCGGCACGCATGGCTGCTTCCACCATATCGCGCATGTGCGCACCTTCGAAGGTGGCGATCGCCTGCTGTGTTGTACCGCCAGGGGAGGTCACACGGCGGCGCAGTTCAGCCGGATCAACATCCGCTTCCAGTGCCATACGCGCTGCACCCAGTGCGGTTTTCAGTGTCAGTTTGGTTGCCGTTTCTTCACTCAGGCCGAGTTTCTGACCGGCACTGATCATGGCTTCCATCATCAGGAAGTAATAGGCCGGACCACTGCCGGAGACGGCAATCACAGCATCCAGCTCGGCTTCTTCTTTGACCCACACGGTAATACCGGCAGCGCGCAGCAGGGCGTCGGCCAGATTGCGCTGATCCAGGTGCACGTCATCGGAGGCAAACAGACCGGTTGCACCTTCGCCCAGCAGGGCCGGGGTGTTTGGCATGCAGCGGACGATGGCTTTACAGCCGGTCCAGCTGCTCAGAGAGGTCATGCTGATACCGGCAGCGATGGAAATCACCAGCGGCTGGCGTGCTTCCAGTGTGCTTTTCAGCGGCAGCAGAACGTCTTTCATGACCTGAGGTTTCACCGCCAGAATCACGACTTCGGCGTCAGCGATGGCGGCCAGGTTGTCTGCAAAGGTGTTAACGCCAAAGCTGGTGCTGAGCTTTTCGCGCTGTTCCGCACCCGGGTCGGAAACATTAATGGAGGCGGCGCTGATGTCGCCCTGTTTAACCAGACCACCGATGATGCTGGTGGCCATGTTGCCGCCGCCGATAAATGCGAGTTGTGTCATACCTGTTCCTTACCTGTTCCTTACCTGTTCTTAAACCGGGCCCGCTGTGCGTGGCACCGTGTCTCTGCGTTGTAAATTTCGTTTTACTGACTGTGCTGCTGGTTAATGTACAGCTTACAAACTCTGTATTCAGTCTGGATCAAATTTTCAGGATTTGCTGGCCGGATAATCCCGCGCACCAAAAATATCGGTGCCAATCCGCACTTCGGTGGAGCCACAGGCGATGGCCAGCTCAAGATCGCCGGACATCCCCATCGACAGGACATCCGCCTGCGGATGTTGTTGCTGCAGCTGTTGCGACAGCGCTTTCATGGCGCGGAACTGCTCAGCCAGAACCTCGTTGTCGTCGGTGTGCTCCGGAATGCACATCAGGCCGCGCAGCTGCAGACGGTCGAGGCTGGCGATGCTTTGCGCCAGAGCTTCAACGTCGGCGGGCAGTACGCCGCTTTTCTGTTCTTCGCCGCTGATGTTCACCTGCAGCAGGACGTTCAGCGCTGGCATAGTGTGCGGGCGCTGCTCATGCAGACGACGGGCGATTTTTTCACGGTCGAGGGTTTCCAGCCAGTGAAAGTGCTCCGCCACGATGCGCGATTTGTTGGACTGCAGCGGGCCAATAAAATGCCATTCGATGTCATCAAGATGAGATAACGCCGTGATTTTATCCATGCCGTCCTGCACGTAGTTCTCGCCAAAGGCGCGCTGGCCGAGGTTATACACGGCTTCCACCATGTCGGCGGGTTTGGTTTTGCTGACCGCCAGCAGACGTACGCTGGCCGGATCACGCCCGCAATCGGCACAGGCCTGCTGCAGTCGCTGGGTAACTGATTGGTAGTGTTGCTGAATCGTGGACATCTCAGCCGCTCGGTTGGGCAGGCCGTTAGAGCAGGCGCTGCCGGTTGCTGGTTCAGTGTCAGGGCGGAAAGTCACTGCATGCGGTACAGAAACCGCTCAGTTTGTAAGCTATGGCCCATGAACTGCATTGCTCATTAATCCTCTGGCCCGCTAATATCCATGTCGGAATGTGCGCTGGGCGGATGCCGGGCGGTGTGGCCAGAGTGTGCTGGATGATACTGCCCGCAGGGGATTTTTGACATGCAGCGCATTTACACTGCAGGAATGCTGATAATATAAAGACTTGTGGCCCGTATATACAGGGTCTGTTGTCATCGAGGAGAGGTTATGGATATTACTGAACTGCTTGCCTTCAGTGCCAAGCAAGGGGCGTCGGATCTGCACTTGTCTGCTGATCTGCCACCTATGATCCGGGTAGACGGCGATGTGCGCCGTATCAATCTGCCGGCGCTTGGTCACAAGGAAGTTCATGGTCTGGTCTACGACATCATGAACGATAAGCAGCGTAAGGACTTTGAAGAATTTCTGGAAACGGATTTCTCGTTCGAAGTGCCGGGTGTTGCGCGTTTCCGTGTGAACGCCTTTAACCATAACCGTGGTGCCGGTGCGGTATTCCGGACCATTCCTTCCAAAGTCCTGACCATGGATCAGCTGGGCATGGGGCAGGTGTTTAAAGACCTGGCCATGGTGCCACGCGGCATCGTGCTGGTGACCGGCCCGACCGGTTCCGGTAAATCGACCACGCTGGCAGCGATGGTGGATTACATCAACGAAACCAAGTACGACCATATCCTCACCGTGGAAGACCCGATCGAATTCGTACACGAATCGAAAAAATCCCTGGTTAACCAGCGGGAAGTTCACCGCGATACCCTGGGCTTCAACGAAGCACTGCGTTCGGCACTGCGGGAAGACCCGGATGTGATTCTGGTGGGTGAGATGCGGGACCTGGAAACCATCCGTCTGGCGCTGACCGCTGCAGAAACCGGTCACGTGGTATTCGGTACCCTGCACACCAGCTCCGCCGCAAAAACCATCGACCGTATCGTCGACGTGTTCCCGGCGGAAGAGAAATCCATGGTGCGTTCTATGCTGTCGGAATCCCTGCAGGGGGTAATTTCCCAGGCGCTGCTGAAGAAAAACGGCGGTGGCCGGGTGGCGGCTCACGAAATCATGATTGGTACCCCGGCGATCCGTAACCTGATCCGGGAAGATAAAATCGCGCAGATGTATTCCGCGATTCAGACCGGTGCGGCTTACGGCATGACGACTATGGACCAGTCGCTGCAAACCTTATTGAACAAGGGCATTATTTCCCGTGAAGTAGCCCGTGAGAAAGCGAAAGTACCGGAGAACTTCTGATGTCGATGGATAAATTCCTGCGCCTGATGGTGGAAAAGGGCGCGTCTGACCTCTTTATTACGGCAGGCGTACCACCGTCGATGAAGGTGAACGGTAAAATCATGCCGTTAACCAAAGGGCCGCTGGGAGCTGAGCAGACCCGTGACGTTGTGCTGGGTCTGATGAACTCAAAACAGCAGGACGAGTTTGAAGAGAAGAAAGAACTCAACTTCGCCATCAATGCTTCGGGCATCGGGCGATTCCGGGCCAGTGCGTTTTATCAGCGTAACGTCTGCGGCATGGTGCTGCGGCGGATCGAAACGCGTATTCCTGGTGTGGATCAGCTTGGTCTGCCAGACATTATTAAAGAAATCTCCATGGCCAAGCGTGGTCTGATTCTGTTTGTTGGTGCCACCGGTGCCGGTAAATCGACGTCGCTGGCGTCCATGATTGGTCACCGTAATAAAAACAGTAAGGGTCATATCCTCAGCATCGAGGACCCGATTGAATTTATTCACCAGCACGACGGCTGCATTATTACCCAGCGTGAAGTGGGGCTGGATACGGAAAGCTTTGATATCGCCCTGAAGAACTGTCTGCGTCAGGCGCCGGACGTGATCATGATTGGTGAGGTGCGTTCCGCCGAAACCATGGAACACGCCATCACCTTCGCCGAAACCGGTCACCTGTGTCTGGCGACGCTGCACGCTAACAACGCTAACCAGGCGCTGGAACGTGTGATTCACTTCTTCCCGCCGGAGCGTCACAGCCAGGTGTGGATGGATTTATCGCTGAACCTGAAAGCCATTGTTGCTCAGCAGCTGATTCCGACACCGGACGGCCGTGCCCGTCGCGCAGTGGTGGAAGTGCTGTTGAATACACCACTGGCTCAGGATCTGATCCGTAAAGGTGAAGTACACGAACTGAAGCCACTGATGGCCAAATCCAACGAGCTGGGCATGCAGACCTACGACCAGGCACTGTATGCACTGTATGAGCAGGGCGAAATCACCTACGAAGACGCCATGGCTCACGCTGACTCACCAAACGATCTGCGTCTGATGATCAAACTCGGTTCCGAAACCGATGCCGAGCATCTGGATGGCGCCACCCGCAACCTGCGTCTGCAGGACTGACGGGCCTGCTGAATTGCCGCAGTTGGCGGCAATTCAGCTGCGTTTGCGCTGATTGACCGGGTTTCACCTCCCTTTCTTTACTTCCGGGATATGTCGGTGTGCGCCTTTGATCTGTGTCGGTAGTCAGTCTCTTTCTTTTAATCTACAGTTAGATCATCAGTCACCCTGATGCGCGGCCATGCAACTCCCTCCACGTTTTGAGCGCCTGACCGGCGGGATGACCATCCTGAGCGGCTACTGAACCTGATATGGAAAGCGGAACTTCAGAGATAATCTATGGCGCTGTTTAAACGTAATATCTGGCTGATTTATTACATATTGCTGGGCTGCACAGTGTTGCTGCTCGGTGGCGCTTCCGTGACCCAGTGGCAGGATATGGAAGATACCTACCGCCTGCGTCAGACCAATCTGATTGATCAGTGGTATGGCAATCTCAACAGCCTGATGCTGCAGCAGGAAACCATTATGGATGTGCTTGGTCAGCGGGTAGCCGCCATGGATGATCCGCTCAAAATGACCCGCCAACTGGACCGGCTGGAAAGCATGAATCCGGAATTATTCTCCGGCTTCGGTCTGACCTGGCCCAGTGGTGAAATAGCCGCTATCTCTTCCGGTCTGAAAGAAGCTCTGGTGCTGAATCTGACTCAGCTGAACGCGGCGCGTGATTCTTTTCTGTACAGCATGACCCAGGACAAAATGGTGCTCGGCCGTCCTTATGCACCAACATCCGCCGGGGTGGTTCTGCCCTTCCGCAAAGCGATCCGCGACAACGATGGCAAGCTGATTGCGATCATGAGTGGTTCTTTCTGGCTCGATACCTTCCGCAAAACCTTTACCTGTGATCCCGGTTTGCCGGAATGTGCGGATATTAAAATTATCCGCAGCCGTGACCGCTATCCGCTGGTCGACAGCAGTAAAAGCAGCAGCAGTGATTATTACAATTACGCCATGAACGAGAGTGAGTATCAGCGCCTGCTGGCGGCGCTGAACTGGGATGCTGAGCAGGGCTATAAACCCTACGCCGGTAAGCCGTATTCCTACCTGCGCCGTGACCGTAACGACAATAGCCTTATGGGCATTGCCATTTATGATGAGCGTTACGAATACTGGCTGGTGCTGGAAGTGGAAGAAAGCCGCTTCCTGGCCGAGGTGCGCCGCAATGTGCTGATCTATATGTCGGCTTTTATCGTGTTTAACATCTGCCTGTTTCTGCTGTTCCGGATGATTCACAGCACGGAAGAAAAGCGCCGTCAGGAGCTTCTGTATCAGGCCAATCACGATACCCTGACCGGCCTGCCCAACCGCAATAACCTGCAGCAAATTTACGATCGCTGGCGTGAGCCGCCTAATCATTCGCTGGCGTTGCAGTTTATCGACATGAATAACTTCAAGGGCGTTAACGACAGCTTTGGTCACGAATGCGGTGACCGTGTGCTGAAAGAAATTGCCCGCCGTATCCGTAAAAGCCTCAACGAAGACGATCTGGTTTTCCGCCTTGGCGGCGATGAGTTTGTGGTGATATCGCCTTTTGTGAATGAGAAAACAACGCTGGAAAACGGCCGTCATCTGATTGCCGAAGTCACGGATACATATTCCGTCGACGGGCGTCATTTTATGCTCGGGGCCAGTATGGGTATCGCCCGCTTCCCGGAAGATGGACGTAATCTTGATCAGCTGCTGCGTTCAGCCGATATCAGCATGTACGAAGCCAAACGTCAGCGTATGCCGGTGTGTTTCTTTGAAGACCGCATGCAGGATACCTATCTGCGCAACATTGCCATTGAACACCTGCTGCGCACGGCGGTCATCAATAACGAAATTTATATGATGTATCAGCCGCAGGTCGACAGCACCGGTAAATTTATCGGGGTAGAGTGTCTGGTGCGCTGGGAAAACGAAACCATGGGCGGGCGTGTGCCACCCGATCAGTTTATTCCGGTGGCGGAGCAGGCTGGTCTGATGCCGGAACTGGGTACCTTTATTCTGCAGCGCTCGCTGCAGGAAATGGCGGCGATACAGAATGAGACGGCACTGGAATTTTCCGTGTCGGTGAATATTTCTGTGCGCCAGTTTCTGCATGAGGGTTTTCTGTCTTCGTTGCTGCAGGAAATTAACCGCTCCGGCATGAAGCATGTGCTGATCGTGCTGGAGATTACCGAAAGCATCTTTATTGAAGATATGCAGCAGATCGTTGAGCTGATTACTGCCATTCACGAAAAAGGCATCCGTATTTCCATGGATGATTTCGGTACCGGTTATTCCTCCCTGAGTCTGTTGCATAAGCTGCCGGTGGACGAGCTGAAAATTGACCGCAGCTTTGTTGAACAGATCCTCGACGATATTAATGCCCAACAGATGGTGCAGAGCATAATTGCTATCGGCCGTAACCGTTCGATCACGCTGCTGGCTGAGGGCGTGGAAAGTGAAGAACAGGCGCAGATGCTGCGCGACTACGGCTGTGATTCCTTCCAGGGCTACTATTTTGCCCGCCCACTGTTGATTGACGAGTTGCGGGACTACCTGCAGGATAAGGTCCTCTCCTGAGGTACCGACGTGAAACACAGAAAACTGCGCATTCATGCGCCCGCCATTCTCTATTTTGATAAGGTCCGCCGCTGCGGATCTTTCCGCGAAGCCGCCCGCAGCCTGAACGTGGCATCCTCGGCGGTAAACCGCCAGATTCTGAAGCTGGAAGAAGAACTGGGCATGCCGCTGTTTGAGCGTCTGCCGGGTGGTTTGCGACTGACGGCTGCCGGTGAAATTTTCGCCCGTCACGCGACGGTGGTGATGCAGGATACCGAGCGTGTCAGCTCAGAACTGGACGCCCTGCAGGGTCTGCGCAGCGGTCATGTGGAAATTACCACAGTGGAGGGCGTTACCGTCGATCTGCTGCCCGGCGTCATCGAGAAAATGCGCAGCCTGTATCCCAAGGTATCGGTTGGCGTATCGATTCTCGGTTCTACCGCCATTCCCGAACAGATCATTCATGGTCAGGCGGATCTCGGTCTGGCCTTTGCCCTGATCCGCAACAGTGATCTGCACCAATTGATTCGTGGCCGCTTTCATCTGGGGGCGATTATGCGCCCGGATCATCCGTTGGCGACGCATCAGCGCCTGACGTTTGCCAGCTGTGCTGCGCACCCGCTGATTCTGGCGAAAGCCGATCTGTCGATTCATCATCTGCTGGCACCGGCCATCAGTCACAGCAAAAGCTGGGGCCGGGCGGTGGTGGAAACCAGCTCGGTGGAGCTGGCGAAGAAGCTGGCCATGCGCGGCACCGGCATCGCCTTCCAGACCCGTATCGGCATTGAGGAGGAGATGGCGCGCGGTGATCTCGTTCATATTCCCATTGTGAACAATCAGCCGGTGATGAGTGACCTGGGTTTATACACCCGCGCCGGGCGCTCGCTGCCGGTAGCGGTGGATGCCTTCGCACGTATGCTGGTGGAGGAAATCACCCGCCGCAGCCAGCAGGAGCAGGAAGCGCTGGCCTCCGGGATTACCCCAATACTTTGAATCAGTGCTTGAGTAAAACCACTTAGTGATGCCGAATCGGCATCACTATGCTCTAAATTATGTTCTTTTGCGTACAGTGTGGATGAGGTTAACTGCTTGCATGTCATGAGGAGCAGTAGCCATGCCACGCACAAAATCATTCGCCAGTACCGAATCCCGTTACGCCGCAGCCAGCACGCTGCCGGTTATTGATATCTCCGGATTAGCATCTGAAGACCTCGCTGAGCGCCAGGCCGTGGGTAAAGAAATCCGTGCCGCCTGTCTGGCCAACGGCTTCTTTCTGATCAGCAATCACGGTATCGATGATCAGCTGCAACAGCTGGTGTTTGATCAGGCGAAACGTTTCTTTGATCTCAGCACCGAAGACAAAATGGCGGTGGATAAAGCACTGTCACCAGCCAACCGCGGCTATGAGCCGATGGGCAACCAGACTCTGGAGCCAGGCAGTCCGCCGGATCTGAAAGAAGGCTATTACATGGGTCAGCAGAAAGATGCCGATCACCCCCATGTGCTGGCAGGTAAGTTCAACTGCGGCCCGAACCAGTGGCCGGCTCAGGTGCCTGAATTCCGCCCGGTGATGGAAGAATATCTGAAGCAGATGACTGAGCTGGGCACGCGTCTGATGCGCGGTCTGGCGCTGTCGCTGGAGCTAGAAGAAGATTACTTCGACGATTACTGTCAGGACCCGATGACCACGCTGCGTCTGCTGCATTATCCGCCGCAACCTGCTGATGCCGACCCGGCGCAGCGCGGTGCTGGTGCGCACACAGATTTTGGTGGTCTCACCATTCTGCTGCAGGACAATGCCGGTGGCTTACAGGTGTGGGACGACGAAAACCAGCTGTGGCTGGATGTGGAGCCGATTCCGGGGGTTTATAACATCAACCTCGGCGATATGTTCGCGCGCTGGACCAACGACATGTACCGCTCAACCCTGCACCGGGTGATCAACAATGTCTCCGGTGGCGACCGCTATTCCATTCCGTTCTTCCACGCCGGTAACAGTGATTATCTGGTGGATTGTCTGCCGGGCTGCTGCAAGCCGGGCGAAGAACCTAAATACCCGCCGGTGACAGTCGAACAGCATCACCGCGAAATGTATGCGCGCACTTATGGCAAATAAGTCTGATGGCTGATGTTTTACATGGCCGCTGAAGCAGCGCAGAAATTCAAAACCAAATGAGGAAATAACCGGTGCCCCGCGGGAAACCGGGGCATCCTTGTGATTATGGGACAAGTCGTGAAATTAACTACCAATCTGTTGCTGATACACGGTGCCTGGGCCGGGCGTTGGGTGTGGAATAAAATCACCCCGCAGTTCGCCAAAATGGGTTACCGCGTTCATGCCATCGATCTGCCGGGCAATGGTGTGGATAACACACCGGCAAACGAAGTAAATATCGACACCTACCTTTGGTATCTGTCAGAGCAGATTGCCAATATCGAAGGCCCGCTGGTGATTGTGAGCCATTCCGGTGCGGGTGTATTGGCCACCGCACTGGCAGAAGCAATGCCTGAACGCATTCAGGCAGTGGTTTACATTGCCGGCATGATGCTGCCTTCCGGCATGGGCTTTTCCGATTTAACCGCCACGCTGGAAGCTGAACATCCGGAAGTAACCGGTATTAATCCTTTTTTATTATGGAACGAGGATCACAGCGTCAGCGAAGTACCTTTAATCGCCGCACGTAATGTTTTTTTCCAGGATCTGGATGACAAGACCGCCATCATTGCTGCCCAGCAACTGTGCCCACAGCCCTTGGGTGGACTGGCATTAATGACCTGCTGGACGGAAGAAAATTTCGGTCGTGTGCCGCGCCTTTATATTGAAGCCACGCAGGATAAATCCGTCACGCTGGTTGCCCAGCGTGAAATGCAGAAACGGGTACCTGGTGCGCAAGTGGTCTCTTTTGATACAGGACACGCACCACAAGTGGGCAAGCCGGTTGAAGTTGCCCATGCCATTGACGATTTTCTGCACACGCATGGTGGCGGTGAAGCCTCAGAAACTGTGCCTTTGCGGGTAAATGAATAACAAAAAAATAAAACGGCAAAAAACAACACAACGGGAACGGTTATTGCTCTGTAAGAAAAAACCTGACCACTTGGTTAAGTGCGTTTTTATTGAAACAGAACTCAGACTTTGAAAACACTGGAGAGACCCATGTTAAACAAACTCGTTAAGCCTCTGGCGCTGGCCGCTGCCCTGACTGCCAGCAGCCTGACCCTTGCTGCCGACAAAGTAACCTTCCAGCTGGACTGGCTGCCAGGCGGCGACAAAGCCCCTGTATATGTTGGTATTCAGGAAGGCATCTTTGAAAAAGCCGGTCTGGAAGTGAGCATTGCCAGTGGTCGTGGTTCTACCGATGCGGTAACCAAAATGGCAACGGGTCAGTCTGATGTGGGTACTGCGGACATCGGCGCACTGCTGGCTGCCCGTGCGCAGGATGATGTTCCTGTCTCTGCAGTGCTGGCGTATTTCTCTCAGGCACCGCACGCTTTCTTCACCATTAAAGGCAATGGCATTAACAGCATTAAAGATGTGGCCGGTAAAAAAGTCGCTACATCACCATTTACCTCTTCTAACCTGTTCCTGCCACTGGTGCTGGAAGAAAACGGTCTGACAGAAGATTCCGTGACTCTGGTTAAAACCGATCCGGGTGCACTGGGACCAATGCTGATGACAGGTAATGTGCCGGTTATTATTGCCTGGACCACCAACGTACCACTGTTCGAAAAACAGGCTGCTGAAGCCGGTAAAGAACTGGTGGTTCTGCCATGGTCTGATGCGGGTCTGGAACTGTACAGCTCCTCTCTGCTGGCTGCCGATAAATTCCTGAAAGAACGTCCTGATGTTGCCAAGCGTTTTGTAAAAGCCTTCGCCGAAGCAGTTGAATTTACTTACGCCAACCCGGACAAAGCCGGTACCGATATTCACGCCATGGTGCCTGAAGTTGACGCGGATACTGCTGCTGCTCAGATCAAAAGCATTAACGGTCTGGTTTACAACAGCGCAACTGATGCCGACGGTTACGGTGCTCTGACCAAAGAGCGTATTGCTATGACCTGGAAGTGGGTTGCCAAGGCCAACAAACTGGATGCAGCGAAAGCCGATCCAGAAACCATGGTTAACCGCGCTTTCATGCCGGAGAAATGATATGACCCAGGCAGCTGACCGTGCTTTCGTTCGCATGGAAGGGGTTGGGCATTGCTACAACCCCGATGGCGGCCCGATGGCTGTGCAGCAGATTGACCTGGAAATTCACCGCCACGAATTCGTGGCGGTGGTTGGTCCATCCGGCTGTGGTAAATCGACTTTATTGCGCATGGTGTCAGGCTTACTGATTCCGAGTGCCGGTAAAGTCAGTGTATTTGAAAAACAGGTGACGGAACCCCGCGATGACGTCGGCATTGTGTTCCAGAAGCCAACGCTTCTGCCGTGGCTGAGCATTCGCAAAAACGTTCTCTTCCCGCTGAAACATAAATTTGGCCGCTACAGCGCCAAAGATGAAAAACGTGCGGATGAACTGCTGGCGATGGCAGGCTTAGCGCAGTTTGCTGATCATATGCCGGACGAGCTGTCTGGTGGTATGCAGCAGCGTGCCGGTATCGTACGGGCGCTGTTATTAAATCCGGATATTCTGTTAATGGACGAACCGTTCTCCGCACTGGATGCCATGACGCGTGAGCAGATGGGCTTCGACCTGCTGAGAATCTGGAGCGAAAATCCGAAAACCGTTCTCTTTATTACACACTCGATTTCAGAAGCCGTATTGCTGGCCGACCGTGTTCTGGTTATGAGCCAACGCCCGGGCACTGTTCTCGATTTAATAGATATTGATATTCCGCGTCCACGCAGTGAGCAAACCATTCAGACACCGGAATTTGCCGAATTAACCGCCCGTATCAGGAAACATATTTATGAACCCGAAGCCCACTAACGTGTTACCGCCGCGCCTGCGTGCCGTGCTGATGCGTTATGCCTCGGCGATCTTTTTTATTGCACTGGTCGGATTGTGGGAAGTGATCTGTCGTGTTGGTGAAGTGCCGAATTATATTCTGCCGTCACCGAGTTCGATTTTTAAAGCCTTCTTTGATGTGGAATTCAGCCGCTGGTTAAGCCATTTATGGGCAACCCTGCGCGTGGCACTGCTGGGCTTTGTGCTGTCTATTGTGATTGCCATTCCGCTGGCAATTGCCATGGTCCGATCCGAGCTGATGACACGGGTGATCTATCCGGCATTGGTGGTGGTGCAGGCAACTCCTGTGGTCGCCGTTGCGCCGCTGATTATCGTACTTATGGGTACCGGTGATGTATCACGGGTTCTGATTACCTGCATGATCACCTTCTTCCCGTTAGTGGTATCAACCACAACCGGTATGCTGGAAACACCGGAAGAGCTGGTGGAACTGAGTCAGTCGCTGCGTGCACCGCGCTATCGCGAAACCTGGCAGATCCGTATTCCTTACGCCATTCCGCATATTTTCAGTGGTCTGAAGGTGTCGATCACGCTGGCCATTATCGGTGCTGTGGTTGCTGAATTCGTGGCAGCAGAAGAGGGGCTGGGCTACTTTATTCAGTTCTCTACATCCTTCTTTAAAATTCCGCAGGCGTTTGCCGGACTGATCTTCCTCGCGATCATCAGTTTACTGCTGTTTAAATCCGTTACCTGGATTCAGACCTGGCTGTTCCCATGGAGCCTGCCGAAGAAAAAATAAATGCTCTCGCCGGTGTTTGTATAAACCGGCCAGAGCCTTAAAAAACCTATGGCGCGAAAGCGCAGGGTAAGAGCCCGGAAAAAGTCAGGCAATAAGCCAATCAGGCGCTGCTGCTAAAAAACAGCGGCGCTTTTTTTATTACAGTGAATGCCACTCAGAAATAGTGAGGTGGCATATGCTAAAGCTGAAAAACACAAATTTTTATAAATGGTACACACGATGACAGAAGATCAGAAACTTTCCGAACAGGATAAAACCTTTATGCGCCGCACCTTCGAACTGGCGGCTGACGCCCGTGACGAAGGTATTCATCCGTTTTCCGCCATTCTGGTTGACGGTGAAGGTAACATCCTGATGGAACAGGTTAACGGTTATTTGCCAGACCTGGATATGACCGGCCACGCAGAACGTGTACTGATGACCCGCGCCAGCAAAGCCTACCGTCCGGACTTTCTGAAAACCTGCACCATGTATGTATCCGCTGAGCCTTGTGCTATGTGTGCTGGCTCTGCTTACTGGGCAGGCCTTGGCCGACTGGTGTACAGCCTGAGCGAACACTCGCTGAAACAGATTACCGGTAACCACCCGGAAAACCCGACCCTCGACCTGCCATGCCGTACCGTATTTGAATCCGGCCAGCGCGAAGTGGAAATTATTGGCCCGGTAATGGAAGAAGAAGGCGCCAAACTGCACGAAGGATTCTGGGATTAATGGTCAGAAAGGCTTAAGCAGCGAAGACATTTAAGCCAGAGGAAACCAGGATTGGTGGGCGGAGCCCACCCTACTCACCAAAGTAGGTCGGATAAGCGTTCTGCACATAACCCTCACCAACGTAGGTCGGATAAGCCGGAGGCGTCATCCGACGCATAGCCGCTGTTAAATCTAAAAACAATATTGATCTGAAAAGATCCGTAGGGTGGGCTCCGCCCACCGGTTGTTCAGGATTATCACTTTCTGTTAAAAATTTACCGCAGGTTTTCATTCATCATTGTATCCACTAATATGTGATCGATGATTGGTGCTGGAACAGATCTGAGAGGGACAAATGGCTCAAAGGGATGACAAAACAATTTTTTTAGATAGCCCTGTATTTTCAATAATTATTTCCGTTCTGATTCTCTACTCCGTTATTTGCTTTTCGTTAGAGACTATCCCGGATCTGAGTGATTCATTAAAAACCTTTCTTTATTATTCTGAGATCGCTGTCGTTCTGGTATTCAGTATTGAGTATGCTCTGAGGGTATGGCTGTCTGCCAATAGACTGAAATTTATATTCAGTTTTTATGGTTTAATCGACCTGTTGGCTATTCTTCCGTTTTATCTCACCTTTGCGGTAGATTTGCGTTCCCTGCGTCTGATGAGAATGCTGCGCCTTGCGCGTATTCTGAAACTGGCCAGATACAACAGAGCACTGCAACGTTTTACAAAGGCATTATTACTGGCTAAAGAAGAATTGATCCTTTTTACAGTGGCCAGCATGGTCGCTTTGTATCTCTCCGCCGTCGGTATTTACCATTTTGAACATGCCGCTCAGCCTGATGTTTTCCGATCCATATTTGATAGTCTCTGGTGGTCTGTCGCAACACTGACGACAGTGGGCTATGGCGATATATATCCTGTCACTACCGGAGGCAGATTTTTTACATTTATTGTACTGATGGTCGGACTTGGTCTGGTATCGGTGCCAACAGGTATACTGGCTTCATCTTTGTCGTCTGTAAGGCGACAACAGGAAGAAAATGTGAATGCCCGATCCCTTAATGAGCAGCATCCTGAATGAGCAAAAGCCGTTATTACATCAGCCTCGCGACTCCTGAACAAATTCCCACGCTGGCAGCGATTGAAATTTCTGCGGCGGCAAAATTTCCGCTGGATATTATTCCTGAAGAAATCCGCTCTGGCTCCGTGCCTGTTAGTCAGCTTAAGGCTGCACAAAGTGACGGGCGGTTATGGGTGGCCTGCGATGCTGGTCAGGTACCGGTCGGCTTTGCGATCGCGCGGCTGGAAGGTGACGCCGGCTTTCTGCAGGAGTTGGATGTTCACCCTGACCATCAGCGACAGGGATTAGGACGTCGTTTGATTGATGTTGTTATTGAATGGTCGCAGGCACAGGGATGTCGTCGCCTGACGCTGACAACCTTTGCCAGCGTTCCCTGGAATGCGCCTTACTATGCCCGCCTCGGGTTCCGGGTCCTGGAGTCCGAAGAGCTCAGTAATAGTTTACAGAGTCAGCTTGAGTCTGAGGTTAGTCAGGGTATGAAAGATCGTGTGGCGATGGTCTTTCCGTTAATACAGTGATTCGGTTTACTGCTGAATAATTATGAAAACCTGGATGGTGCATCTGTTGGCAGCTTCAGCGCGTCCGGTTTTGACGGCATGATTTATGTTGTCGCCCACGGCGTCAGCTGTGAACCTGTTGTAGTGGATTAAGATTCTTTTGGCTTAAGATTCTAGTTGGTTAAGATCCGCTTGCTGTAACGAGCAGAAAGGCCCCTGTTATTTACAGGGGAGTTTTTTATGGGACCGGTTTTTCTGCCGGGGATTGTATTTCTGTTGGAAATTGTATTTTTGGTGGGCGGAGCCCACCCTACGGATATTTTTAGATTTTTATCGGTTTTTTAATTTAATAACGGCTATACGTCGGATGACGCCTCCGGCTTATCCGACCTACGGATTTTTCAGATTTTTATCGGATTTTTAATTTAATAGCGGCCATACGTCGGATGACGCCTCCGGCTTATCCGACCTACGGGCTTTTCAGATTTTTATTGGTTTTTATATTTAACAGCTGCTATGCGTCGGATGACGCCTCCGGCTTATCCGACCTACGGATTTTTCAGATTGTTATCGGATTTTTAATTTAATAACGGCTATGCGTCGGATGACGCCTCCGGCTTATCCGATCTACGCTGTTGAGGGCTATGTGCAGAATGGCTTATCCGACCTACGGGCTTTTCAGATTATTATCGGTTTTTTAATTTAATAATGGCTATGCGCCGGATGATGCCTCCGGCTTATCCGACCTACGGATTTTTAGATTGTGATCGGATTTTTAATTTAATAACGGCTATACGTCGGATGACGCCTCCGGCTTATCCGACCTACGCTGATTAGGTTTTTGTAGGGTGGGCTCTGCCCACCGGAACAGAGAAAAATGCAATAAAAAACCCGGCGAGGCCGGGTTTCGTACGTTAATAATCTGACCGTGAAGGTTTGATTATTCTGCTGTTGCAGGTACCAGTGTAATTTCTACACGACGGTTCTGGGCTTTGCCTTCAGCAGTGCTGTTGCTGGCCAGAGGCTGGGTTTCACCAAAGCCAATGGTTTCCAGACGAACAGGGTTTACGCCCTGGCTTTGCAGATAGTTAGCGACTGACTGAGCGCGTTCTTCTGACAGTGTCTGGTTGAAAGACGCTGAACCATCGCTGTCGGTGTGGCCGGATACCACAACCAGTGTTTTGTCGTATTCTTTCAGTACGATAACAACGGAGTTGAGTACTTCGTAGAAGTTGCTGGCAATGGCATTGCGGCCGGAACCAAAGGTAATGTTGCCCGGCATGATCAGGTTTACTTTGTCGCCGACACGTTCAACGCTGACGCCTGTACCACGCAGTTGTTTACGCAGTTTGGCTTCCTGAGCGTCCATGTAGTAGCCGATACCACCACCGATCGCACCACCGCCTGCAGCGGCTGCCAGAATGCGTTTGTTACGGGTGCCGCTGTCTTCGCCGCGGTTCGCCAGATAAGCCGCAACAGCGCCAACGCTGGCACCAATGCCTGCACCAATAGCAGTCTTAGAGGTTTTCTCTTCACCGGTATAAGCATCAAACGTTGTACAACCGGTGGCCATTACGGAGATGGCCGCTGCCAATGCAATGTATTTCATTTCTACTCCTGCTTGTTGAACCTTGTGCGCGGAATTCTACGGCTTCTGTGAGCTGCTTTCCGGAACCAGATCTCTGTTTGAAGGATTGATGATAGGGAGGACATTACGTCGCGCCAATGTTATTCGCGGGAATAGTCTTATCCGTAACAGCAACCGTGATTTGTCCTGCTGCTTTCAGGCTTTTGGGGCGTACATAAATCAGAGCTCTGACGTTGTCGTAGTGTGGAGAGGTAATGAACAGAGGCAATGAGTTGATGCGGGAGGCTGAATACAAAGAATAAACTCAAGACTATCGTTTTGTTTTCGTTGACCGGAATATGAGCAGTGCGTTTTTCAGCAATTTCTGCCTGGGATATTGATTCATATGCACAGACCTTGTCTGAATGCAGGTATACTGGCAAAAAGTAGGTAAATCCGCCAGCCGGATACCGCATTAATACTGAAATGGAGATCACCCTCAAATGTCTGGAAGGCGTTCGTTTTCTCTGCTGATCGCAGGCTTGCCTGCTCTGTATTCAACCATGCTGTTTGCAGCACCGGATGCCGGAACATTGCATCAGGAGCGCAGTGCCGATAAAGCCAGCGCAGGCTTTCAGGCGAATGATCAGAGCAGCCTCAATATTGTGCCGCCACCATTACCTGCTGTTAATAATCACAATAAAGTACAGACCGTCTATATCAGTGGTTTTTCCGTTCATGGTAATACCCGGCTCAGTGACGATGAACTGAAAGAGGTGCTGGCCCCTTATATCAACCGGCAGGTCAGTGTTGCCGAGGTTCATCAGGCGGCAACAGATCTGCAGCAGCGCTATCTGGACGATGGTCTGTTGTTGGCTGAGGTCGTTATTCCATCGCAGATAATACAGGACCACACGGTTGTTACCCTGCACGTATATGAGGGGCAGCTGGCTGAAAACGGCGTTTATCTGGTGAACAGCGGGGAGCGGGTCAGTGATCCTGTTATTCATCAGATTCTGGTCAGTAATCTGTCCTCCGGTGAGCCGGTCATGCAGGCGGATATTGAACGTACTATGCTGCTCAGTGGAGATCTTCCCGGCATTAATGTCAGTGGTTCGCTGTTACCGGCAGCGCAAGCCGGTGAGGCCGTTTTGCAGCTGATTACGGAAGACACCGCGTTAGTGAATGGTGATCTTTATGTGGATAACTTTGGTGATTACTACACCGGGCAAACCCGGGTCGGTGGCTCGTTGTTTATTAACAGCCCGGCCAAACGGGGTGATCAGCTGACGCTGGATTTTGTCACCAGTGGCGAAGGCTCGGTGTACGGTTATGGCCAGTACTCACTTCCCGTGGGTGGCAGTGGGTTACGCCTCGGCGCCAGTCTGGATTATCTGAATTATGAGCTGGGCGAAGAGTACGAAGATTTTGACGTTAAAGGTCACGCTTATGAAGCGACCTTGCTGGGTCATTATCCGCTGCGGCGCTCTGTACACCATAACCTGCGCCTGAACGGGATTCTTTCCAGCCTGCGCATGCATGATGAAGACAATATCAACGGCGAAAGTGACCGTCGGGTGGATAAATTACAGCTCGGTATGGATGGTGATCAGGAAGTAACATTTTACCGCACTGCTGAATTTTCTTATGGCCTGAGCCTGAATCTTGGTCAGCTGAGTATTCTGGGTGACGACAACTACAAAGCCGCCGATAAGCTCACAACCGATACCGACGGGACTTTTGCCTTACTGCGCTACCACGCTGCATGGTTGCAGCATCTGGGTGGAGACTGGTCGGCGTTTGCCATGCTTGATGGTCAGTTTGCCGGATCCAATCTGGATACCTCGCAGAAATTCTACGTTGGTGGACCCTACGACGTAGCCGGTTATCCCGTCGCAGAAGTCAGTGGTGATCAGGGAACACAATTGCACATGGATGTCCGCTACGACTTCCGCGATGGTTTAATGAATGCAGATACTCAGCTTTCAGTATTTTATAGCCAGGGCTGGGTGACATTATTTAAAGATCCATGGTCTGGCTGGGAAGGCAGTAACGATCAGATTAAAAATAATTTCAGTCTCAAATCCATTGGCTTAAGCCTGCACAATACCTGGCCTCAGGGGTATCAGTTACAGGCGATTATTGCCCGCCAGTTGGGCGATAACCCCGGCAGTGATCCGCAGAATGGTGAAGATTCTGACCGTTCTGATTCTGATTATCGCGGCTGGTTACAGCTGGTTTATTTCTTTTAGGAGGCGGCGATGATGAAAAAATTATTAGCAATCGCCCTGCTTGCATGCAGTGAAACCGTACTGGCATCAGCTAACTGCCAGCACTCACAATCCTGGCAGTGTTCACAACAAAGCGGTGCATTAATTGGAACTCAGCTGGGTAACAACGCGGCTGGAGCAACGCCTTCCGGAACATCGAATCCCGGGACAAATACCGGCACCCAGCCAGTCAATGTACTGCCGTTGCCGGGAACAGCCCAGACGGGTGATGTTGGCACAGCAGGTGGCGGCACTCCAGCACCGCATAAGCTGAAGAAAATTAAAGCATCACGGCCAATTGCTCCACCGCTGCCCAAAGAGCCTGCTCTGCAACTGCATCCTCAGGCGACGCCAATCCCTGTGCCGGTGACTGTTCAGGCGCCGCCGCTGAGGCAGGTCAGTGGTACCGGAACCGGCGTGACAGTGATCAGTCCGGTACCCGGTCATGCGGTTCTGACGCCACCACCACAAACCGGAAATAAAATACCGACGCCGGTTGCGACACAGCCGCAGCCTGTTCTGGTGCCGGGTCAGCAGGTAATTATTCCACCGCCACAAATCGCTAATCAGACACCGACACTGAACCCGACGAAGCCAGTACCGAACCCTGTGCCGGGACAACAGGTAGTTATTCCGCCGCCGCAAATCGCGAATCAGACGCCAACACTGAACCCAACTCAGCCAGTACCGAATCCTGTACCGGGCCAGCAGGTAATTATTCCGCCGCCGCAGACCGGTAATCAGACACCGACACTGAATCCGACTCAGCCCGTACCGAATATGGTGCCGGGGCAGCAGGTAGTTATTCCGCCGCCGCAGACCGGTAATCAGACACCGACACTGAATCCGACTCAGCCCGTACCGAATATGGTGCCGGGGCAGC
>MDSZ01119300.1_pt1 | contig 32314 bp, 24 predicted proteins | sample 811201 | NCBI WGS metagenome assembly MDSZ01 (sample SAMN05326647, study PRJNA326480) | marine metagenome | isolation source: seawater | place: Indian Ocean: North | collected 2010 | reverse complement strand
GTCGTACCATTAATCTCAACCTCGTTGTCTGATACCAGATCTAATACACCATCTGCGCTCTGAGATATTTGAGTGCCAGAGTCCCCAAATTGAAGTTGATTTGTTCCATTCAATTTTATTCCAGTGTCTTCCACGTGCGTTAGTGTAACATCTTGCTCATCACCTAAGTTAATGACAGCGCCATCTGCAAGAAATAAATCTGAGAATTCTGCTGAACTTGTTCCAAGGAATGCTCCATCAGACTCGTCAGGAACAATACCCTCATTTGCAGTGATTATTGTAACCGTAGCTACTGCAGGAGTAGTTCCTCCAATAACTGAATTGTTTATAGTCGCGCCAGAAAGAGTAATATCATCAGGAACATATTCATCAGCAATGGCAGTCCCTTGCCACTGCCCAGATGTAATGGTCCCCACTTCATCTATTGCAGAATCATTCCCCGTTGTAATAATTGTTCCTGTAACGTTTGGAAAAGTGATTGTTTTATCAGATAAAGTTGGGTCTTCCACCGAAAGTGTGGTCTCAAAATCGTCTATTGACTCTCCCTCCAAAACAATAGGAGAGGCTCCAACCAAAGTTCCCATCGATGATGCCTCAACCCCTGTAATGTTTGAGCCATCTCCAGTAAATGCATTTGCCGTTATAGTTGAAGAGGTTGTAAGAGTATTATTCCCAAAGTCTATTGCATCAGAAGATGAGGTTATGGAACCATCAGCTAGAGTCAAATCACCAACTGTTGAACCCGTTTCCAAAGTTGCAGTACCTGCGCTAATTGTACCTGTAGTGGACAAGGCATCATTCCCAAAGTCTATTGCATCAGAAGATGAGGTTATGGAACCATCAGCTAGAGTCAAATCACCAATCTCAGACCCTGATGATAAAGTTGATACCCCTGCTGTAAGAGTACCATTAGTGGAAAGGTTTTCATTCCCGAAGGATATATTATTTGAAGCAGATGCTATAGTACCATCAGTAAAAGTTAAGTTACCAATGGTTGATCCTGATTCTAAAGTTGCTACTCCCGTATTAACTGTACCAGTTGTAGAAAGGTCATCATCTCCAAAATCTATTTCATTCGTAGAAGAAGCAATTGCACCATTAGAAATTGTCAAATTACCAATTGAGACCGATCCACTTTCAGATGAAATTGATCCACTATCTATGGTTATATCCCCAACATAGGCTCTAGATTGAGCTTGCACTGTGGTAAAACTTCCGGTCTGTGGATTTTCAGCACCAATAACAGTCCCATCAATAGTCCCACCATCAATATCCACATTACCACTGACATACTTTGTATCTATGTAAGATTTTATTGACTGTTGGGTTGCAAGATGTCTATCTGAGTTTGAAACCAAATCATCTTCATCCAAGACTGCCTGACCTGTAATAAATGTTGCGCTAACTGTTCCATCTACATACACAGTGTCATTTGAAAGACCAATAAGATCATAATTATCAACTAAACCTATATGTTTACCAGTAATTGTAATTGTGCTATCAAAAATAACTGCAGATTCATCATCGGGAATAATATTTATATCGCCTGAATTTGTTTTGATAAAAATATTTCCATCACCAACTATAATATCATCTGCAGCAATGGCTGTGGGGATACCCCATGTGCCGGAACCATCACCATCAGATATCCATGATTCGCCAGCAGTTCCACTTGATGTAACGCCAAACTCAACCTTGCTGGCTGATAATATTCCATCCTCTACTAGGTCAGTTAAATTTGAATCCACTTGTTGGTATGCTGACAGAGTATCAAAAAGTTCAGCTGTAGTTGTATAACTATCTAAGGAATCCTTTAGTAGATAAACATTGAGATCAGGTAAATTATCTAAATCATCATAATTTGCTTTCTCAGCATAAGAGGCCGTATCGGATAAGACAGAATAGAACACAGAAGTTAATACTTGCCTTGGAGACAAGGTTGACCCATCGACGGTCAACTCTAAATAAGCTTCTTTAGGTATGAATGAAAAAGGATTTGTGTTGCCAAGTATTGTACTAATAATTCCACTATTTACAGTCACTTCCTGATTTTCAAACCATATGGCATCACCACCATCTGCTACATCAAATATTTTGAATAATACCTCATAGCTACCATCATCAGTTGGGGTACCATCTGCTTTAGTAATAAGACCTTGATATGAAATGCGCCTAGGTACACTCTCATCGCTTGTATTATTTGTAATTTCCATCAAGTTATTTTGCCTGCTGCCTTGTTTTTTAGTTTGCCCAAGTCTGTTTTGAGCAAGACAAATGGTCAAAAAGAGCATTAGGATGAGAGTAAATCTCTTCATGTTAAACTCCTGTTTTGAATAAACACATTGATTTTTATTTTATGAAAGTTTTTAATCATGGGGAAAACCAGGTGGTAACTCTATTTCAGGTTCTTCTGAAGGTTTATCTAGTAGTTTATCTAATAATAAATAGATTGCACCTACCATAAACGGATATCTTCCATATGAAAACAACTTCTCATTTCTCATAATTAATCGGTCAATTCCTGATATGTTATTTTTAAAATCTTTGGCACTAAGCATTCTGGATATACCAAATCTTAGTTTTTTATCAAGACCATATATACCTGCATCATTCATAATGCCATAAGGCCCCACAATTGTAAAATCATTAATAAGGGTGTTTATTTTTTTGACCTCTGATATCCTCAAATATAATTCGTCAACAGCCTCAGCAAAGTTCCAAGACAAGGCATATTTTGCCTTTAATAGGCTTGCATTTCTAAGGATGCAATCATCTGAATTGCAATTAGAACTGTATCCATTTGGCCTGTTATTTTTTTCTATGTTATTACCAAGTAAAATTTCATAGTCAAATCCAACTGATTTAATCTGATCTATTATGATACTATTTATGATGCTAGCATCGACTTTGTTTAGTTTTCCATTATCAAAACCTTGAATGAATATTATTGGCGTTGATGTTTCTTCAATTAAAATATTATTCTCAAACGAGAATGTTTGTCTTTGCTTGGTCAGGCTTCTTTCTATAGTATCAAATTTTGTTTTATTTTGAACTACAGGATTATAATACTCTACGATTAATGTATCGGAATCTTCAAAACCAATTCGATCTTTTATTGTTAGTATGACTTCTAGCTTTGTACCAGGTTCATTTTCATTAAGTTTTAAATCAATCACTGATTGATATGTCTCAACACTTTTTAAGAATTTACTACCATATGTCTGTACAGAAATTGCAGAGGTAAAATCATTATCAGATCTAAGAGCCAACCCGGGTGCAAAATCCCATCGATACTTTATTTTAGAACCATCGCCAACATAAGATCGTGACCCATCTAAGAAAATTGAACCCTTTGATGATGTCTTAACATCTTTACCCGCATCAGCAACAGGTCTTGTATTCCCAAACATAAACATATCTGTCTGCCCATAGAGATTCATCATTATTAAGATATTTATGTTTACGAGTTTTAAAAATAATCGAAGAGATTCATAAATTAGATTAAAATCAAGTTTGTTTAGATTTACATGCATGTTCATTTACCTTTATATGCCGTTTGATACGACCGTGGGTGTGATGAAAATCAATAATTCCCGCTGCTCTCTATTTTTACTGCTGTAATTGAACAGCTTCTTTATTATTGGAATATCACCAAGAATTGGCACTTTTGAGTTATCTTCATCTGCTGCATCAAATATCAAGCCTCCAATCAATAATGTTTCTCCATTATTTACTCTTACAGTAGTGTTAGTAGAACGTGTAGATATCATTGGACGTTGATCTTTTCCAATAAATCCAATTATATCTTGAACGATAGCATCAATTTTCATACTTATGACACCATCTTCATTTGCTCTTGGAAGAACATTCAAAGAAATATTAACATGCTGATTTTCATAGGTGTAGGGGTTGGTACCAAAAACACTTCCCTCTCCTTGTGGAACCAAGACTGGGATAGTCGTTCCAACAACTATGTTTGCGGGAGAATTGTTTGTTGTTGTTAATTGAGGTTCTTGAAGGAGTTTTGTACTTCCATCATTAGCCAACAATGATAATATTGCAGATACAATAGGTCGACTCAAAGTAGCAAAGTTCATTGTCTGATCACCCAATGTCAAATAACCAAGGTCAAAAGTGGATAATGTATCTGTATCCAAACTCTTTATGAAACTCATTTTTTCTCTCAAATCCCAATTTATCCCTATTGTTTCATTGTGTTTTAAAGCAGTTTCAATAAACTTAACTGCGATATTTATTTGGTCGCTTTCAACATCAAGTGAGCGTATGACACCCTCAATCAATGAAAAGTTAGTTGGTAAATCTGTTACAAGAAGAATATCCTTCTCACCTGGTTCCATATTGGTTGAAGCTGTAGAAGATAGAGCTCTTATTTTACCCCTAGGTGTAAGTACTTCGCTGACTGCATCTGATAAAATGGTTCCTGTAACATATTTCAATCTGAACATTCTGGTCAGCAATTCACCACTCATTACCTTTTTTGTTTTCATCGGCTGTACAATTATAATGTTGTCTTGTATGAACCATTCATAATCATTCACATGCAGGATAGCATCTAAAGCAGTTTCTAAAGAAACATCATCCAGACTAACGGTAACTCGGCCTGAGACATCTTCTCCCATTATTAAATTCAAATTGTCTTGAGAAACTAGCATTCGAACCACATTTACTAGCTTTGCATCTTGGAAGTTGAGGCTGATACGAGACGGTGGGAGCCTTCTTAGCCCAGACGAATATTTCTTTGAAGATTTTTTTACATTATTTTTGGTATAAACAATTTTTAATGTATGATTTTTATTGTTCCCTCTGGCTGGTTCAAGTTTTAGAGTGTATTCTGGTACTCTTGTAAAATCTAATTTTAATTTGATTCTGTCTTTGTATTCCTTCTGATTAACGTTCCTTTGTACATTAATTGAATACTGGTACAGAGGATTTTGATCACATTTTTTTACGAAGTTTCCTTTCTCCCATTTTACATTTTTAAATAATAAAGACAAGCTCGGAGGAGCAAATGTCTCATTAGTAACATAATCAAAATTTGTACCACTAAACTCTAAAACGAGTATATATGATTTATCATTTTCCTGGATATATATTTCATTTAAAACTGGAGTAGGAGGAAAAAATTTATTTTTATAATTATCAGATTTTGCAACCAGAATAATCAAAAATAATTGATAAATAAAAAACTTTTGGGCGATATTAGAATATTTCATTTATTTTTCCAGTGTTAGAGTTACACGATATTGATTACGATTCAATATCACTTGGTCTTTAGTAATGCTTGCGACTGCAAAACCTTTTACCTTGCTTGCTTTATGAACAATCTCGCCATTAACAATGGCTTTGTATTCATTATCAAATTTTGTGATGCCTGTTAATTTGAACCAGCCATCGTAAACATTACTTCTATCATAGAAAATGTCATTTCCCCATTTGATAGATAAAGATTTAATAGATTCGGATTTATTGTGAACTCTAAATCTTTCTTTTTTTGTTTCAAGTTTGTTCTCTATGTCAATTAAATTATCTAGTTCTTTTCCCTTAGGAAATAAAACTGATAATCCATCCATAAGAGTAATAATTACTACAAAAGAAATAGACATTATTATCATATTTTCTCTACTCATGAATCTGACCCACCATATGTTGAATATTCCATTTGCGCAATCACTCCTCTTGGGTCAAGACTGTCTAGATTAAAAGAGCAATATTGCATCTGGAGATTTGACTCACTTTCTTTGATAGATTCAATAAATCTTCCTATGTTTAGGAAAGTCCCTGATAATTCAAAACTCACTATTTGGCGTTCAAGTTTTATAATGTCATTTCTTACATTATGATTGATGTTAGGAAATGTATCATCATCAATTTTCATATTACTGATGTTGATGCCATTTTTTTTTGCTAAAGCACCAAGCTGTTTAATTTCAAGTTGAAGTCCGCTATTAGAAATTTTATAGGATAATAGCCTATCCAAGTTATCTGAGAACAATTTTCTAGTTTGATTCATCTCCTCAATTACCTCAGACCCAAGCAACAGTTGATTATTGATATCAGTAATAAATCTTTTATGATTGATTATGCTTTCTTTGACAAATGAATAATCAAGAAAATATAGGATAATCAATAATCCTATTGATGAAAGTAGACCATAATGTTTTATTTTTTGATTCATTTTTATCTACCTATTAATCCTCATTGTATACCCTGTTTTATTTTTTGACATCTTTATTGCCTTACTGATCTCTATATTTTTAAAATATTTACTATTTTTTAATTTCTTTTCTAACTTTTTCATAAAACCAGACGATTTACTCATATCTTTTTCATAAAATCCTTTTAAGACCACAGATATACCCGAAGGGTCAAATGCAATTGATTGATTAATGATATCTGCTTGATTTTTTTTGAGCGTCAGATCTGTAACTTTAAAGTTCTGAGGTAGGATGTTACTTAAATACTTTAGCAAAGATAACATATCTTCAGATGTAGCTATATCATCATCTATTAATAATCCAAATTTATCTGCGATACTATTTTTTTCTTCTACAATGCCTTTCATTTCTTGACGCATATTTAAGAGATTGAGCTCTGACTTTTTTATTGGAAGGATTGATTCTAAAGACTGTGCCTTAGACCTATGCAAAAATGCTCCAGTGGAAAAGACCATAAATAAAACTAGAATTCCATTTTGAAGAATCTGATTAGGCCTAAAGTATTTGAATTCTTTTTTGTGGGATTTTGGAAGAATGTTCAAATGTAGATCAAGATCCATAAGCAATCCAAGATTGGCTAAATAATCAATATCAATTGAATTACCCTTTATACCCCCTCTACTTTCCATCATCTCCTTAGATTTAATTTTTACTGATTCTAAAGATCTATCGTAATCTTGGAGCATAAGTTCATATGTAGTTTGTTTTTCTCTAAAGTTATCTAATTCCTCTTCAAGTGATTGGATACGATCACCGTAATTAAAAGCAATGCCACTAATTTGTTTAACTTCTTGTTCCAAGGCAGTTATCTGATTTTTTTCTTTGGTAACCTGAAGCTCAAGCTTTGTGCATTGTTCTTCCATTTTTTTTATTTTTTTATGATTTATTTTCTCGGTTTCAGTTATTACATTATTGATTGATGCTTCTTTATTTTTTAGTTTTGCAATTTCTTCTTCAGTTTCTAGAATGGAATTAGAAATACCCTTTGATTGAGTTTTCAGCTGCGCCAGATCCATATAACTACTTAACTTGTTATCTGAAATTTCCCATTTCCATTCACTATCTTTTTCTTCTTCATAAAAGGAGGATTCTAGTGCGTTTTTCATTTTTTCATTTATTTTAGATAATTCCTGATCTAACATAGCAGCTTCCACCCTCTTGTTTTTCAAATCTTCTTTTGTTTTTTGGAGCTGCTTCAAAAGGAGATCTCTATCATTCGTTTTTAATTCAAGCAAGGTATAGAGATCAGTGATTCTTTGATTTAACATTGTCTTACTAGATGGATATAGGTCTTTTATATTTGAAATTGTATTGAGATTTTGTCTGTGATCTGTAGATAATTTCAAAATATGTTGTTTATTATTTTCTACTAAAGTATCAATCCTAGATAAGTCAGTATTAAAATATTCTATATCATTGGATAATAAATTAATTGAACTCACTTTTTCAGACTCTTCGTTTCGCATTTTGTCAATCAATATATTTAAATCCTTAATGAAATTCTCTGACCTTTCTATGTTAATCTGTGTGTCTCTTTCCATTTGGGTTAAATACTGTAATTGTTCTTTTCTATTTTTTCGACTATTTGTTTTGATAGTCTTATTTGATTTACTTTTTGGAAAACTTATTTTTTTCTCAAGGTTTTTTATTTTGTCTTTAGACAAATCATAGTTTTCTAGAATACTTGCACATTTGGTTTTCAATTCATCCTCTTGTTTATCCAGGATTTGTATCTGTTGACTCAAGATGGAAAATTCACTACGATTGGAATCTATTTTGTCCTTTAATATGGAGAGCTCATTTTCAAATTGTTTTTCTTTTTTACTAATTAAATCTTGATTGCTTTCAAATTTTCTAAAAATATTTCCAATATCACTTTCAAGCATTGATATGGTTTTTAATATTTCTTTTCTTTCTTTGTCATTCACATTTATCTTTTTTTTAGACTTTTCAATTTCACTGAAAAAGAAAATCATTTTATCCTCAGCTTTCTTAACTGACATCACTATTGATTGATTGTTGAATGTCATTTCTAATGATCTTAGCTTCTCGATTCTTTTAGCTTCTAATTCATCTCTTTCTTTAGATAACTTTGTCAGTTTTTCCTTTAGTTTTCTTTTTACATCAGATTTTGCATTTTCCATTTTCAAAGGAATATTATTTAGATCTGATTGTATTATTTTTGATTCTGATTTCAGTTTTTTCTTGGCTTCTATTAATTTTTTCTGGGTTTTTATTAATAATTCATTTTTTTGATCTAATTTATTTACAACATTTTTTATGGATAATTCTAATTGATGGATTTTTTTCTTGGCATTATTCATCCTTGATATGATAGTCTGCTTTCGACCACCATATGGTCTTAGTTTTTCCATAATGGACTTATGAGTTTTTCGATACCCTTTCATAAATGCGTCATATTGCTTGAGGTATAAATTCTTTTCTTCTTCAATTTTTTTGATTTCTACAAAATCTAACGCGAGGCTATCTTCTACCATGTTAATTGCTAATTGCTCTGCATCACCATCATTTTTTAATCGTCTTAGTCCATCTTTTAGGAATAACCTATAAGCAGCAGATTTTTTTCTTTTTACAGAATCATTTAATTCATTTATTTTTTCATCGCTTCTTTTTGTTTCATAATCAAGCCTTTCATCCCAATCTCTTTTTTTTCTTTCAAGAATATCTAATCTTTCTTGGAATCTTCTGCCTTGAGAGAGGTCTTTTTCCCAAGATTTAATTTTTCTTCTTAATTCATTTATTTTGGGAATATTCTTCTTTTTTATCACTTTCAAGGATTTTTGGGCATTATCTTTTACAGTTTTTGCTTTTTCTTTATCTTTTTTAGTTTTTTCTAAAGACCTCTGCAATTCTGTATGTTTTTTTTCAAGATTCAATCGCTCTTTCTTAAAAAATTTATTTATTGTGAGAGTTTCTGTTTTTTTCGATTCATTAATTTTCAATTTATTTTCATTATCAAGTAATGCAATTTGCTTGTTAAACTTTTTTACTAAGGATTTTTTTTCATCGAAAAATTTTTTCTGTAAGGGGCGTTTTTCTATTTCCAAGTCTTCAATCTCTTTTTTCTTAGATAAGACTTGTGTTTCCAATTGCTTGATATAAACAGAAGAGTCGACTTCTCTTTTATCTATTATTTCTTTTTTATTGATTAGATCATCTATTTCCCGTTTTATAGAGCTCTCAGCCTCTAACAACTTATTGTTCTTATTATTAATAGATTCTTTTTCTTGATTAAAAGATTTTGCTAACTCTTTTTGCTCAACATCAAGAACTTCCCAAGCTTTGTCAGACGATTCTGCTAAACTATTTAAACGAATAATTCGATCGGAAATTTCCTTAATTTCTTTTTCATACTTTTTCTTTTGAGGTGTAAGCTCTTTTACCAAAACGGTATGATGCTCTATTTCATTAATCATATCCATTGTTTCACGTATGTAAATCAATAGCTCAAGCTGTTCTTGCCTATCCATTCCTTTCTTTGATAAGTCTTTTTCACTAATATCAATTTCTTTCCTTATAGCAATAAGGTCTCGTTCGTTTAATCTTTCGGAGTTTTTTGCTAGTTTGATTTTATTTTTTGTCAGTTTTTCATTTTCTAAAAGTTCTTTTTGTGATTCATTAATCTTTATTATTGATTCTGTTAAATTTTTTAAATGAATAAGATTGTCAGGCACTAGAATTACCAGATTTAAAATCTTTAATAATTTTTTTCTTATTTCTAGACCAATATCATCGGCAATTACCAAATCAGGGTTTATGTGGCTTTCTCCTGATATCATTGCTGAGAATGATTCTCTTATTTCATCCATTCTTTTAGTGTTCTGTATTAATAAATATCCTGATTGTTGAAGAGCGTTCAAATCATCTTTTGAAAGGTCTTCAGTCTTTCGCAAACGTTCTAAAAAAGACCGTTTAAATGCATTTGCTGTAGATTGAATTGAATCCTTTAGATATTCAAAAATTGATATTTCATCTTGACCGTTCTCTAGTTTTTGGTTCATTAAATAAAGGGTTTCTTCAAGCTCAATGATGGTAGCCTCATATTCATCAATCTCTTGATCTAGGTTTTCTTTTTCATCCCCTAATCTTATTCGATTTTTTGCTGCGATTTTGACCCTTGAACCATATTGTTCTTTTAGATTCAATCTGTCTTCATTCTTAGGTGTGGATTGATCCGACTCATATTCTAGTTCGGATATTTTTTTCCCAATTCTATCATGGTCCTCATATTTATCAATTAGAATCGAACTTTTATCTTCAATCATAGCATGAACAGAATCAAGATCTGCTTTTAAAATCTCTTGTGTCTTCTTGTATTCTTCTTTTAGGTTTTTAAATTCTTTTGATGACTTAATGAGTTTTTTCTTTGCTGACTCTATTGATCTCAGTTTTAAATCTTTTTCCAATTCGATTCTTGTTAGCCTGTATTTTGCACTTTCTGGACTGCGTGCAGATTCAATGGCTTTTTCATGATCATTAATTCTTTTTTTTACTAATTCCAGTTGGTTTTCAGTATTTTCTTTTCTTTTTGATAGTTTGGTTGTTTTTAATCTTCCAAGGCCTGAATCTTTAAATTGATTTTGTTTTTCTAAAAAGGTAGTATTGTAATTCGATAGATTATTGACTTCTGCTTTAAGATCTTCTTCAATTGTTTCTTGCAGACCTTTAACATGGCTACCAACTCCACATATGTAAATCGTTTTAATAACTTGTTCGATATAGCCATCATGTAATAAGATATTCTCAAAATAATTGATTGAATCTTTAATATCTTCAATAAAATCATTTATGAGATGAGCTAGTATTGATTTGGCTTTTTCATGGGGTATGCCGTCCAATATTTTTGCATCTTGCGTTTCAGTCCTGATTCCATAAAATGCTAAATAATGAAGTGCGTTGCTTTCTGCTTCTAATTCATCTATATCTAGGGAATTTAATTCGACAAGCGCATTGAGAAAATAATTCAACCCTTTATTTGTTTCTTTTGATTCAAATAACCTATCTTGATCCATAAAGACAATATGTGTTTTATCCTTATCTATATATATAAGGAGTGAAAAATCATTCTGTTGGTCAAGATTATAATATGTGTATATATTCCGAAGTATCTGTGGCATTGATGTGTAGTAGCGCGGTTGTATCCCTGCACTTTTTAATTGGTGGTAATCTTTATTAATCTGGGCTCGTTTATTGGATAGGCAGACAACCGCATTTTTTTCTTTGCCAGAGTTTTGAACATAATCAACAAGGCTATGGTCGTTATTGATTCCATATGAATTGTAAAGTGTATTATATAGATCTTTTTCAAAAAGACGTTCATTTTTCCCCTTAGCAGATAGGTAGGTCATTTCGAATTGGTAAAGGTCTGAATGTACGGCTAGATAAACCTTCTTCCTTTCTTTGGAATCAATGAATTGAGTGGTAATGTTAATTATAAGATCAGTTAAAGAATAAATGGTGCTTTCCTTTAGTTTCATTGGAAGAGAATAATTATTCATTCTTTCAATCTGGAAACCATTAGTTTTTAAATCACATAATAAAAAGGTTACGCGGTTACCTGTGTGAACAAATGTCATGGCTTTCCTAATACCATTTAATCTTAGAAGAGTATTTTTATGTTTAAATGATTTAACATTTTTTCTTTTACTAACAATAGGATATTTTTTACCTAAGGGTTGAGGATTAGATTCAAATCTACGGTCTACTAATTCACGGCGAGTATTTAGTCCTCTTTGCTCTTTATTGAGTCTGCGATCTAAAAGAATTCTTTTTTCAACTCCAATAAATCTTTTTTTAGATTTTTTTCGTCTTTCGACTGGAAGTCTTCTTTTTGAAATTCTTCGTTCAGAAATCCTTCTTCTTTCATTGATTTTTCTTTTTGCAGAAATTGGTGTTGGAATATTTACTTTTTCATTGTCAAGATCTTTACTTGAATTGTTAATCTGAAATGTTTTTTTTATTTGGTTTTCTTTAGGTTTTTGTTTTTCATTTTTTATGACAAATTGTTTATAAGTTGGAAGGTATAACTTTTGTTCTATTCCTTTTACCATCTCGGTTGAAGCAATAAAAAGAATATCTAGTTTGACCAAATTTTTAATATGATAGTATATCTTTTCTTTTGGAAATGATATTGAGTTAGCTATTTGTCCTGCAGTCTTGGGGTCTTTTTCAAATGAATCCAAAATTCTTTTAGTAAAAGATTTTTTTAAAATTTTAATAATTTTTGGATCGGTGATGTGAATTAGTTCTTTTTGCATATCACCTAAAAAACATAGAATGAGTTAGTTGGATAGGGCGCAAGGGCGACCACCCCGTAAACGAAGTATAGATTGGGCTTTATAGCCAGATATATTTTTTGACTCCACATCATTTATTACCTCGGAAAAAGTAATTAACTAAATTTATTCTATATTATATATATTTTACAAGGGATGTTTCATATTACAACATTGTATTATAAACGATTAAAAAACCGTAATTTTAAACTGATAAAAAAAAATTTATTGTTTAATTTTTTTTTTTTTATTATTGTAATTATGTTTGTATTTTTTTATAAAATTGATATTAAATATTACAATAAACATACCTTCATTATATAATGTATATTATCAAAATTAATTAATTTATCGTCGACAAAAATTATAGAATCATAATATATAAAAAAGATTTAACAATTTTTAAAAATATAAAAAAATTTAATTTCAAATTTTAGAATTGAATTAAATTAATTTTACAATAATATAAAATTTTATAATGATTTTATAATTTTATTTCCATAATTATTTAATTTAGGTAAAAAATAATTTTAGAAATTATTTTGTAAAATTAATTTTAATTCATCTCTTTCGTTTATTAAATCCATATACTCATTTTCAAGAGTATTAAAATCCGACAAGGCATCATTCAATAAAATATCGTTGGTTTCATTCTTTTTATCATTGATGACCATACTTAAATCATCCAATTTTTTTTCAATCAATACAAACCTCCTATCTATGTAACTTAAACGGTTGTTCAATTTTTTCCTTTTAGCATAATTCAATGGTAAGGTTTTTTTATTTTGTTGAAATAACCTTTCTTGATTTTTTTCTATTACTTGATTTGTTTTCCATTCATAATATTCATAATTACCGCTATAAAACTTTGCAGTACGGTTACCAATCTCCCATGTTGTTTTTGTGACCTTATTTAAAAAATGTCTATCATGAGATATACATACTATTGCACCACCGTAAGTAGAAAAAGCATTTTCAATTACATTTCGACTTATCATATCGAGATGGTTTGTTGGCTCATCCAATAATAAAAGATGTGATGGTGATATTAACATCCTTGCAAGAGCTAGCCTTGCTTTTTCTCCTCCTGATAGTACTTTTACAACTTTTTCAATTTCATCGCCCGTAAAAAGAAAACCACCTAAATAACTCCTTAATTTTGTTTCACCCAATCCCATTGAGACTTTATTTATAGATTCAAAAACCGTATCATCCTCATCTAAAACTTCTAATTGGTGCTGAGCATAATACGATACTTTTATATCTGGTCCACATACCACATTCCCTGAGGTAGGACCTTCAACCATACCAAGCATTTTTAATAATGTTGATTTTCCCGCGCCATTTACTCCCACTAATCCAATCTTTTCTCCTCTCTCTATGGTCACATTTAAATCATCAAACACTACCAAATCTCCAAAGGTTTTTTTCACAGATGTACAGGTTACTATTTTTAAAGGAGATCTATCTGGCTCTGGCAAGGATAGTTTTATTGATGTGTTATCTTCTATGGGCAATTCTATCCTTTCCATTTTCTCCAATTTTTTTACCCTACTTTGTACCTGTGATGATTTAGTGTTTTTGTATCTAAAACGTTCTATGAATTTTTCTGTACTTTTAATTTCTTTTTGTTGGTTTTTATATGCATTAATTTGGTGCTCAACATTTATTTTTTTTGTTTTCAGATAATCTGAATAATTCCCAAAATATAGGACCACCATTTTTTGATCTATATCTAAAATATGAGTAACGCACTTGTCAAGAAAAGTTCTATCGTGACTGATAACAATCATTGCTCCACCCCAGTTATCTAAAAACTTTTCCAACCAGATTGTTGCCTCAAGATCCAAATGGTTTGTTGGCTCATCCAGGAATAATATATCTGGATCTTTTAATAAAATAGATGCAAGCGAAACTCTCATCCTCCAGCCGCCTGAAAAATTTTCCATAGGGAATGAAAATTGGCTTTCTTTAAATCCTAATCCAGATAATATTTTCTTCGCCTTTTTCTCGATATTCCATCCCCCCAATGAATCGTACCTATTTTGTATATCACCTAGTTCATCAATTAAATGTATATCATTTGGTTTTTCGGAGATTTTTTGTGATAAAGATTTCATTTTTTTTTCTATATCTAATATTTCTGGATTTGATTCTAAAACTGTATCTAATATGGATTTTTGATTACCAGATATGATCTCTTGAGCAAGGTGCCCAATTGTTAGGTTTTTCGATCTTTTAATATTCCCTTGGTCTGGATTTATCTCACCAAGCATAAGTTTGAACAATGTTGTTTTCCCTGAGCCATTTTTTCCAACTAGCCCAGCTCTCATTCCCTTTTTAATTGCAATATTGACATTTGAAAATAGGGTTCTTGATGGATATGATTTTGATATGTTATCAATTTGAATCATGAAAAAATTTGCAAACCTAATTCATCATTCATAAAAATATATTATAAACTCCCTAGCATTAAATTATTTTTAACTTTAGATAATTTTACTGATCTTATATTATTTATAAGTGCCGGTGATTCATTTATTTTTACTTTAATGTAATTATCCGTATGTCCAAACAGTGAGTTGTTTTTCATGGTTTCAAATAAAACTTCTCTTTTTTTACTTAAATTTTCATTATAAAAGTGATTCTGCTTTTTATCCGATAACATATGAAGCATTTTACTTCTTTCAGATCGCACTTCTTTAGGTACTGGCTTACTGATTTTTATAGCATCAGTATTTGACCTTTCAGAAAAAGAAAAAACATGTAAATATGAAATGTCCAAATCAGTAAGGAATTTATAGGTATCCAAAAAATCGTCTTCCGTTTCACCTGGAAACCCAACCATTACATCAACCCCAATACAAGTATCACCATTTACTGATTTTATTTTCTCTATTTTTTTACGATAAAATGCTCTATTATACTTTCTCCTCATATACTTCAATATTTTATTTGAACCTGATTGTAATGGTATATGAAAATGTGGCATAAATAATTTTGACGCATTACAAAATTCAATTATTTTGTCACTAAGAAGATTGGGCTCTATTGAAGATATGCGAACCCTTTCAACCTTCTTCAAATCATCCATTTTCAATAATAAATCAAAAAAATTTTCATCCGAATTTTTTCCAAAATCACCGATGTTAACACCAGTCATGACAATTTCTTTAACTCCCTGTTCTGATAGCTCCAAAGCCGTTTTAATAGTACTGTCAACCGTATCGCTCCTACTCCTGCCACGCGCTAGAGGTATGGTACAAAAAGTGCAATTATAATCACACCCATCTTGTATCTTTAAATATGATCTAGTTCTCTCAGCTAAGGAGTATGATGGCCTAAACTGATTTACATGTTTAATTTCAGAATTGATAACTATTTTATCAGATTTAAGCTCAATTTCATCTAAATGTTTCAATAAATTAAATTTCTCACTGGCACCTACTACCAAATCCACACCTTCAATTTCAGCTATTTCATTTGGTTTTAATTGTGCATAGCAACCGATAACCGCTACAGATGCATTAGGGTTTTTCCTTTTTGCTTGACGTATCAACTTTCTTGCTTCTCGATCAGCGTTTTCTGTGACAGAACATGTGTTTATAACATAAAAATCTGCATAGTCCTTATAATCAACTCTTTTAAAACCATACTTAATGAAATCTCTAGCAATTGTAGATGTTTCAGAAAAGTTCAACTTACATCCAAGAGTATGAAAGGCAACTACTTTAGGTTGGGTGCTCATTCTATTTCATATTTTAATTCGCTCAGAAGTTACAGAGTTTAGAGGGTTATTTTATATTTCAGAAATGAGTTAAAAGTTCTTTTATCTCAAAATTTCATAAAATAAATTATTTTATAATTAATTCAATTAATTTTATAATTTTAAGAATAATTCGTACATAGGTTTAAATAATAAAGTAATTATAATTTTTTTTTAAAATTATATTTTTTACAAATATGAAGCTTGATAAAATTGATAAAGCAATATTAATAGAACTACAAGAATCGGGTAGAGAATCTGCAAGTAATATTGCGGAGAAAATTAATGTTACTGTACCAACAATAACTGAACGCATCAGAAAACTACAAGATGGAGGTATTATTCTTGGATTCAGGGCTATTCTTGATTCTTCAAAACTAGGATTAGATGTTGCGGCAATTATTACCATTATATCAGAATCTTCAAAGTTTTATAAACAAGTTACAGCAGCCGCAATACAAACACCAGAGGTTGTACAATGTTTTAGTACAACAGGTTCAGGTTCACATAAATTGCTAATATCGACAAAAAATTCAATTACACTTGAAGAATTGCTCAGAAAAATTCAAAGCTGGCCTGGGGTTACAAGAACTGAAACACAATTGATTCTTTCTTCATATAAAAATGGAACAGTGCTACCAATAAATAATAACTCAAACTAAAGGAGGAAAAATGGATAAACTTAGAGCAGAATACATTTGGATGGATGGCCATCAACCAACACAAAAACTTCGTTCAAAAACCAAAGTTATAAATAGAACAATTAATTCTTTAGATGATTTACCATTATGGGGCTTTGACGGTTCAAGCACTAATCAAGCAGATGGTAATGATAGTGATTGCATGCTAAAGCCCGTTTTTATGACAAAAGACCCCATAAGAGGCGCAAATGACATACTCGTAATGTGTGAAGTATTGAACGCTGATGGAAGCATACATTCTTCTAATACTCGTGCTCATCTAAGGAAAGTAGCAAAAGAGTTTTCTAATCAAGATGCATGGTTTGGTATCGAACAAGAATACACCTTATTTGAGGGGCGTAATCCTTTAGGATGGCCAGAGGGGGGATACCCTGCCCCTCAAGGTCCATTTTATTGCGGAGTTGGCGCTGATGAGGTTTTTGGTCGTGACATTGTTGAAGAACATTTAGACCTGTGCATCGCATCTGGGCTAGAAGTATCTGGTATAAATGCTGAAGTGATGCCAGGTCAATGGGAATATCAAATTGGTCCACTTGGCCCACTTGAATCAGCAGATCAATTATGGATATCGCGCTGGTTACTATATAGGATATCTGAAGACTACGGAGTAAGCGCAACATTACATCCCAAACCAGTTAAGGGTGATTGGAATGGCGCTGGAGCTCACACAAATTTTAGTACTAAGGCAATGAGATCAGAGGGGGGGATAAGCATAATAGAAAAGGCGTGTGAAAAACTTAAAATAAAACATGAAGATCATATTTCAGTCTATGGAGCACATAATGAAGAAAGACTAACAGGCCTACATGAAACTTGCAGCATAAAAGAATTCAGGTATGGTGTTAGTGATAGAGGCGCATCAATAAGAATACCAATGCAAACTGCTAATGATGGTTTTGGTTATTTAGAAGATCGTAGGCCCTCAGCAAATATGGACCCGTACCAAGTATGTGCAATTTTGATTGAAACAACATGCGGCTGAAGATTCAAATAAAAGAATTATTATTCTTTTATATATTGAAATTGATTATCTAATATTCCATCAAATATTTTTAAAAATCTTAAATAGGAGAAATATAAATGAAAAGTCAATCATTTATTGAGCAAGTAGATGCAAAAATACAAAAAGGGCATCTATTGAATCATTCATTATATCAATCTTGGAACGCAGGCGAATTATCCAATGAAACCATAGCCAAATACGCAGAACAATATTTTAAGCATGTTTCTAGTTTTCCAAGATATTTATCAGCAATCCATTCTAATTGCGATGATATCAAGACTAGACAAATTCTTTTGGAAAATTTAATTGATGAAGAAAATGGATCAGAAAATCATCCTGAATTGTGGATGCGATTTGCTGAGGGAATGGGAAATAGCCGTAAACAGGTAAGTCAAGCTGCTGCGATGAAAGAAACAGAGGAGCTAGTTGAAAACTTTAAAAGGCTCTCAAAAAAAGAACGGTATCATATCGGTCTAGCTGCTTTATACTGTTATGAATCTATGCAACCAGAGATTTCTGAAACAAAAAAAGACGGTTTACAAAAGTTTTATGGAATTACAGATGAAAAAACTCTGAAATTCTTTACGGTGCATATGCACGCAGATAAATGGCATAGGGAAGTGGTAAGAAATTTACTAATCGAGCTAGGGAAAAAGAAAGAAAACCAAAATGAGATGCTGGAAGCTATAGATTCAGCTCTTCTATCTCTAAATAATTTTTTAACTGGTATTGAAAGAGAGTATTGTTAATTAATTTAAAAATGATCTAATAAAAAAAAGGGCTGATTATATGAAATAATCGCCCTTTTTTTATTAAAGTTCTCTGCGGTCTCGACCTGCTCTTCTATTAGACTTTCTTTGATACCCTTCTCTTTGATCTACAATTGAGCGCCTGTCGTTATCAACGTGAAGATTTTGTTTTCTTCTATGCACAACCCTTCTGTGTTGATTTCTTCTTGAATCGGACCTTCTAGTAGATTCTGTTCTATTATCAGCCATGGGTCCTCCTATTATTTACCATACAATAACCCCGAATCACATTTTTCGGGGCTATCGTAAGTACTATTTTCTTAATTTAGAATGTAGGATCGACGAATAATGTAGATTCAGTCTTGACAAGTTTAACCTTATCAGTCATATCAAGACCGCTAACAGCTTGTTCTACCATAGCCATTTCATTTTCATGAATGAAATCATCTGCACGAGCAATATAGGCTAAATTCTTTACCACCTTATAACGATCTTCATCTGATGTAAAAAGCCCTTTCAGAGCTTCTAAAGATGAACCGTACTGATCCATTCTTGAGTTTGAATCACCAAGTTCGATGAATTTATTAATTACTTCAGCTTCCATTGCATTGTATTCTTCGTCGGAAACATCCGGCAACATCACCTTGACATTACCTCGCATAGCTTCCTTTTCTGATTCGTCTACTTCGCCATCTGCTAAAAATGATACACAGACGAAAGCATAGACCAAATCGTGATGTTGACTCCAGTTTGCCATAATATCCCCTTATATTGTTATTATTGGATAAATATTTATTTGTTTTATCATTAACCAACTATAGCAAGACAATCTGTATAGCGGTTAGGAAACCTAGAAAATTATAATCAGTTATCTCTAAGAGCAAGATTTCTCAAACATAACATTAATCTTTTTTTTTATGGATTATTGTTTCAATAATATGACAATTGTAGTTTTGTTTTCTTATTTTATCTCCGATTTATAGTTTTAAAATAAATAAGATAATTAAAAAGAATTAATATTATTAAGCATGCAATAACTAATCGCTTATGGAAAAAATATATTCAACACTACTAAGACTTAATAGCATTCAATTTAGGTTTAGAACAATCATATCCTTCTTTAGTGTATTGTTAGTAATGATTTTTTCAGATATTCTTTTTCATAATTATTTCCCTCCTATCGCAGAATTTTTTCAAGAAAAACTTAACATCGACCTTACAGACCCTGAAACAATCGCCTTAGACTTTGCTCCTGAGATATGGGGCGGAGTACTTGCAATGGTTCTTGGAACTTTGATTCTTGTTATTGCCATAGCCGCTGAATCCTCACCAAAACTAATGGACCTCTTTGTTAAAGATTGGCTCAGTCTAATTTATGTTTGGTTTCTAATATTGGCTTCGCTCCACGCAGTATTAATTATGTTTTATGTTGAACCTCTTGGAAGAGTATCAAGTTCTGTGCTCAATACATACATATACCTATTTATTGGATCAATTTTAACTCTACCATATATATTTTATATCTTACTCTATTCTAAAACAAGCAATGTTGTTTCTACAACGTCATCGATCATCCAAAACTTTATTTTTAAAATGGAAAAACCAATGATCAACTCTGCAATGAAAGATAGCATTGAAGTTGTTGAGGAATACCAAAAAGAAATCATGGGCTCACTAGACCAGTTGGATGACCTATTAGCATTTACAGAATTCAAAGAGACGCAGACAGATCTAATTCGAGAAATAAGTGAAATCATTCAAGTTTACATAGCTCATAAATCAAAATTTAATGAAAGCTTTTTCACTCTTACAGATACCATTAAATCAAATGCCACATTTAGAACTTATACCGATTTACAATATCAAGAGATGTCAGACACTAAAACTTTTTATGAAGTAAAAACATTTAGACTTCTTGGAAGTTCATATATTAAAATGATTACAAATGACCGTTTTGATATTGCTTCACTTATACCTGCAGAAATGGTGGATATTGGAAAAACATGCCTTGAGAATAATGATGATATGATAATAGGGCATGTTAACATTCGTTTCAACACGCTTTTTAGATTTGCGATTAAACATGCATATAAAAATAATGAACCACGAAATTTGTATAATCTTTCATTCCACTATTCCAACATGATCCAGGAATACGTAAAAGCTGGTCGCGTTGATTTAGCAAAATATTGTTATGATAAATTCAAATTTTATGCTAATGATATCTATAAAAACGCAGAGGCTAACCCAGGTCTTTATTTTGTTGTAGACACCCTAACATTTGAATTAAGGAAATGCCAAGTTCTTATTTTTGAAGAGAATTGGAAAGATGAAGATCAAATGGATTTATTAAAAATGATTCTTCAGCTTGATAAACCTCCTGGATACTCAAAAGACGAAGTAGACAAGGGAATATTAGGCGGAAACAATGGTACAAGAAGAATTCAAATTGGATTAGCATTGTTTTATTTATCAAAGGAAAAGTTAGAATTTGCAACGGCAATTGCAGAAGACTATCTGGATGATTTGGCTTACTTTGATGAAAAAACGTTTAAAGCAAACGCTAATACTCAGTGTTTTCTTCTTTCAATTTTTGGCCCCCAGTTCTGGGAAGATACGGACAGAGGTACTCTCAACATCTATTTTGCCCCAGAAAAAGATCAAATAGAACCATTCAAAGAACTTTTATTTGGCCTAATGGATAAGCGACTCGAAGCTCTAGAGAGAGATGTTAAGTTCCTTACCCTTGAAGTAGACAAATTAATGCAAAAACGAAAACGACAAGATGGGTATCTAAATGATGCTGACAAAGAAAGAATGGAAGAATTGCAAAGAAAAATATCTGCAAGGGAAAATACGGATGAAGATGATGATGAAATCTGGTCAATCAGACACGACATATTATATTCATTGCTCTGCATATCATTTTTTGCTGATCAAGAGATTGATGAATCAGAAAAAACTGCAATTTTTGATAGCTATAAGAAATTTATTCCAAATGTGGATAACACAATGTTCAATAAAAATTTTGGAGTAACAACAGAAAAATTCATAGAACTCAACACTGATAATGCTAGACAAGAACAGTTTGACCTTTCGCTAGAAAACATTAAAAAAGACGAAGGTTTTGATAATCAAAAGTTGCTTACTTTAGTTGATTGTTTTGTTGATATAGCAAATGCCGATGATTTCATACATGACAATGAAGTTGTACTTATACAACATGCAGTTAATGCTTGGGGCTTAGATATTAAAGTAGAAAAACCTAAGTCAGGAGATAAATTGAAGGTAAAATCAAATTAGCGATTAACGAGTTAATGCAAAAAAGAAAGCCTGAGTCAAATTAGAAATATCACCACTGGCTTGTGCTAAACTAGTAACAGCAGACTTCGCAACTTCGAAGTAAACCGAACCTCCAACTCCAGGGTTTTCCCTTACAATTTTTGTAAAATCATCTAAGCTTAAAACGCCATACTTTAAAGGCGTGGTGGAATGGACATGCGCTGATCTTATCGCATCATCCAGCACAAGAGAAAACTCTCCAATCCCAAACGCTGGCGCTTCTACAACAAAGACCGTCGCCTCTGTATCTGGAGCAGATGCTGGCCTAGGATCAGTTGTCTCTAGTCTAATTATTGGTTTTCTGGATGTCGTAAAACCACTAGGTGTTTTGACCATCATATTTTTCGATACCTCAACCTGCCCTTGAAAAATAAGAACCATTGTATCACCCGTATCCCCTTCTGTTAATAATTGCTCTTTAGAACCGCATTCTTTTATCTCAACCACGTTAGCTATCTTAGCGCAAAGTTCTAGGTTGACCTTAGTAAAAAAATTAATCTTTTGTATTTGCTCTGGAGTTGGATTCATTATAATTACCTCAATACAAGTGCGCTATGTTTTGCATCAATAACATAATCGTCTGGTGGATTGATTTCAACTATGACATGTTCATCACTGGTTAGATTAATGCCTGCACCATCTAATTGTTCTTTTATCATATTCCGAATAAGAGGGCTACCGCTCTCCCCCATTTGGTCATCAAGACTAAATCCGGCTTTGCGAATTGCATACCCCACAAGTAACCAGCCATATTTAAATTTATAAAAAGCAGATATTTTATTATGGGATTGTCCGCTCAGAGACTTAGGTATCTTAACTTCCTGCAATCCTTTGTCTTCTTCTTCTTTCATAATAAGATCATCAAAAAATTGAGGGACTCCTGGATCTGTTACATGTTTTGCTAAAAGATGGGGCACATGTTCGTCTGGTATCACAATTTCATTTGCATTTGCACGTTGGAGATGGGAAACATTTTCAACATCCAATACATGAGCGATCACATTACAAGATTCACTGATTGATTTTGCAGTCAAACAAGTTAGGACTGTTTTATCTTCATCTGGCTCCTCATGGGGTAAAAGGCCCGAGTTGTCAGGCAAAATCATAAATGCGCCTGCCTTATCAAGAAATGCCTTCTTCAAAACAGATTCATGTGTAAAATTCTCAGGTATGTGTGTTATGTCTAACCTTTCATAACCGGTTACAGCTCTCTGTATTATTTCCTTATCAGTTTCGTTAACGAGAATCACCACAGAGGTAGAATCACGATTAGATTCAATAAGGTTTAATATGGATGGAACTGTCTTGTTCCAACCAGCAATAACTAAATGGCCATCAAATTTGTTTTCATCCAATTTCTCATCTCCTGTTAATCTCTGAGCAACCAATACAGAAGCCACGGCTCCGCCAAGAAGTGTAACAACGCCGAAGTTCAGCAACATAATTATTATGGTTAAAAATTTACCCATATGTGTTACTGGGCTAACATCTCCATATCCAACTGTTGTAAAAGTAACAATAGACCACCAGAAAGTATGAAAAAAAGTATCTAACCAATTGGGCTCGCTTTCACCAAAAATAAAACTTCCTCCAATTTCATCCGTATGTGACTTGACACTATCTCTAAACATTTCATATTCAAGAATGGTCAGCGCACTTGTAGATATAAATATAAGGACTAATGCCCAGGAAGCATATCTGGCTAATTCATTTTCAGCATAAATTGAATTTATCTTATCAAATAACAGTGAAAGAGCACTTGGTTTTCTTTCGTCTACCTCAGATTCAGTACTTTCAATGGAGATAGACTCCAATGCTTCCATCTCTGGCATAGCATTTAACTTATCATAAAGCTCTCTATTGCTTTCAATAACTTCATCTAATTTTTTTGATGATACATCTGAATCTTTTAGCTGATCTAATGGAATTTTATTGCTCATTATCCTTTTATTTTTTTTTCTTAAATCAAATAAATGCTAACAATATACTATATAATTATTTTAGAATAAGCAAATACGAAGTTTAGCCATGGTAATTTTGTATGGAATCGACTTTAATAGTTTTTTTCTGATATGCGGATTGCTCTTAATGCTACATCGGCACCTGATAGAGTTGTAACAACAAATACTCCATTTTGTATGCACGCCCGACCTATCGCTTCCTCATCGAATCTTGACCTTGCTCCCATTGGACTATTAATCACTAAACTTATTTCACCATTTTTTATACTATCTCCAATTGCCTCGCCCTCACTACCAAAAGAAACACCTTCGTATCCTCTTCCATCAGCAAGAATCAACTTAGATTTTTGCATAATTTATTAGGACTAAATCCTTAGATTGTTTTTCAAAATCAAAAAAAGTCGTTCTGAAAAGAATGACTCTCCTAATAAGAAATAATTGAGCAGTAATTACATTGCATATTTGAAAAGACCCTTTTTTCAAAGATGCTCATTAGCTTACTTTAATAATACAAGAACCTTGCAATTTGTTAGAACTCCAAATTTTTTTTCAGCTTCTCTTATGCGCTCTGCATCAATATTTGAAACTGTCAAATTAATTATGTCATCGCTACTTACTGCCTCAACTAGAATTGGATTTACACCCACTCTTCTTCTAACATTAACATCATCCATTTTATGTGCATAACCCATAGGTCCTCTATTAACTGATCTAGATCTAGTATAGTGCCTTGGTCCGTATACTAGTTTGTCATTTTCATTGAAAATTTTTGGTACCATAGCAGGAATGTGATAAATATTTCTTGCATCAATGATTATACCTGATGTTCTTTCACTTTTAGGTGTAGAGTTACGAGTCATCAAAAATGTTGACTGAGCCATATTTTCATTTAAATGCCCGCTTGCATCAACTAAAACCTCTGCAAGTCCAGACATTTTTATTGCGAGAGCTATGGCAACTTCCTTCTTTTCTAGATATTCTATCTCACCTTGTTGATAAGCACTCCCAACTAGTGTTGAAACCCTACTGTCCACTAAAGGATCCTCTACCATCATTTCTCCAACAGTTCTACCATCAAAATTCACAATTTTTACTAAATCCAAGAGATTTCCTCTCGCTTCCGCACGTGCTTTCCCCTTAGAGAGTTTTAAGTTGTTACTGATTATACGCAAGTCGTCTTGAGAAGAATCACTTGTTTGAATAGAGGCTGTTCCTCTAGATACAATCAAGCGATTGGCATAGTCAATAAATCCATGTTCAGTTCGAACAACATATGTGCTAGGTGAATCCATCGCACGCAGACCAACAATAATTAATAAATAGAAAAGCGCTGGTCTTATTTGTGTAGTTTTAATAAACATATATGAAAAGTACCAATTTTGTGTACCGAATTGCAACTTAACAAATTAGACAAATCCAAATATTTAAGAAGGTTAAAAAGAAAAAAGATTAATCAGTTATTTGATATTGGAATTATTTTATCATTTTGCTTTTGGTCATATATGATTTTTTACTCACATAATAATCTTAAATTAATCTTAGGTAAATCAAATATTTTAAGGAAAAAACTTTGATTAAAAATCTCGCAACCACAAGCATCATAATGTTTCAAATTTTGATTGGGAGGGCAAGCTACTATGATAATGATAAATTAATTGGTATGTTAAAAGATTACTTTAAAACAAACCAAAACGCTCCTCAAATAATCGGTCATTCATTCTACGGGAACGATAAAAAAATGGTGTTTCAAATGGAAATACAAACACAAACAAAAAATGTGAATAAAGATCTTATATTTAGTTTTAATACAATTAGCAAAATCACTCAACTCGCTAAAACAAACTTTACTCACTCTGTATTAGTAATCCATTTTACAAAAGATTTTCTCCCAATAATTGCAGAGTCTAGTTTAAAATGTAATAAAAAATTTTTTATTGATAAGGTCTATGATGAAAATCAATGGAGAAAACATTGCTTAACCATAAAAAACTATAATTGATGAGAATTTTTCTTATTAAAGTCTTGTTTTTGTTCCCACTATTAGCCTTCGGACAAATTGAAAAGCAGGTACGTGATGATAGCCCTGGTCTTTTTAAAAATCAGCGCATATTTCACAGTACGCCAAAACCATTTTTCAAATCACGCTCAGAAATTCTATCATTTGTTACCAATATCCCCAGTGACTCCATATTTTCTTCTACTCTTTTTTTCAAAACTAATGTAATGGAATCTTACCAAGAATTTAAGCTTGAAGAAAAAAAGGGGCTGTTTGAATTTTTATTTGACCCTGAAACATATCCTGGAAATCGGGTACAATACTATTTTATAATTGAAACAAAAAATGAAATTTATGGAACACCAATTAGCGATGATGGAAAGCTGACACCAGTAAATAAATTACTTGTTGACCCCGTACAATATTTCAAACAACAAGCCCGTTTAAATAGATGAGCTCTAAAAAAAGAATAATACAACTTCGCGAGCTAATCAACGATTATAATTTTCGGTATTATGTTCTAGATGATCCAATCATATCTGATAGCGAATATGATAAGCTTTATAGAGAATTGGAATCATTAGAAAAAGCAAACCCAAAATATTTAGACAAATGGTCCCCAACCCAAAGAGTTGGCTCTAAACCAATCTCGGTATTTAAGACAATAGAACATAACATACCAATGTTATCCCTTGAAAATGCTATGAATAGCGATGAACTAACATCTTTTCATCATCGCTTAATAAAAAATTTAGAAATAGAATCTATTTTATATGTAGCTGAGCCAAAATTAGATGGCCTTGGTGTTGAGTTGGTTTATGTAAACGGAGAATTGTTAAGCGGTTCAACCAGAGGAGACGGAATACAAGGAGAAGATGTAACTCACAATCTAAAAACTATCAAATCAATACCACTAAAACTAAGAGATGATGCACTATCCATACCTTCATTGCTTGAAGTTCGTGGTGAAGTTTTTATCTCAAAAAAGGATTTTTTAATTCTCAATAAAAATCAGGAGAAAAGTGGAAAATCTTTATTTGCCAATCCTCGGAATGCAGCAGCAGGAAGCTTAAGGCAACTCGATCCTTCGATAACCGCTAACCGACCTCTATCAATATATTTATATGAATCTGGAGTAATAGAAGGTAAACGTTTCATATCACATTGCACTTTTCTTGACGCATTAAAAATGTGGGGCTTCCCTGTAAATAGGTTAATAAAAAGAGTAAGAGATGATTCAGAAATAATAAAATATCATAATGAATTAGAAAGACAAAGAGATCAAATCCCTTACGAAATCGATGGTACGGTTTTCAAATTAGATAATTATGAACTGCGAGAAAAATTAGGTAACAGAAGCAGGTCGCCTAGGTGGGCAATTGCTGGAAAATTTAGAGCACAGCAAGCAACTACAAAAATTAAAACCATTGAAGTTCAAGTAGGCCGAACAGGTGCGCTTACGCCAGTAGCTAAATTAAAACCAGTTTTCATTTCAGGTGTCACGGTCAAGAACGCAACCCTTCACAATCAGGATGAAATAATGAGAAAGGACATACGAATAGGCGATACAGTCTTAATTGAAAGAGCTGGTGATGTAATACCTAAAATTGTGAAAGTCATATTAAAAAACAGACCAAAAAATACCCAAAAATTTAGAATGCCCAAAAAATGTCCTATTTGTGACCAAAAAGTATTTCAATCTAAAGATGAAGCTATTCTAAGATGTGTGAATACATCGTGTGTTAAACAACTTAAGGGTCGAATAAAACATTTTTCATCCAAAGGTGCAATGAACATAGAAGGGCTTGGGGAAAAGATTGTTGATCAACTTGTTGATGCTGGGTTACTTAAGTCGATTAGCTCAATTTTTCTTTTAACAAATGAACAATTAACAAGTTTAGATAACTTTGGAATAAAGTCAGCAAACAATCTTGTAAACTCTATAAAAAGCTCTAAAAAAACATCATTTTCAAAATTTATTTATGCCCTTGGAATAAGAAATGTTGGGGAACATATATCAAAGCTACTTGAAATACATTTTCAGAGTGACATGAGGAAATTTCGTTTAGCATCGATTGAAGAGTTAGAAAAAATTGATGGCATTGGGACTATTGTTGCCCAAGAAATCAAGGAATTTTGGAATAATCGGGAAAATTCTAATATTGTAGATGAATGTTTTACCCGTGGTGTAACTCTTGAGAGCAATTATGCTTCCAACAACAGGCTCGCGGGCAAAATATTCGTTTTTACAGGAGGACTACAAAAACTGAGCAGGAGAAACGCGCAAGAAAAAGTGCAGTCTCTCGGTGGTATGTATTCATCATCGATAAGCAGAAAGACAGATTTTGTAGTTGCTGGAACAGGAGGAGGAAAAAAGTTAATTAAAGCTGAAAAACTTGGCATATCCATCATAAGCGAAAGCGAATTTTTCGCATTATTAAATGTTTAATAATTCAATTGATATAAAGATCGTATTATTATTGAATTTTGTTATCACAATTCCATTATTCGCTGATAAAACCGAAATTGCATTAATAAAAGTTGCGAATGTTCCCCCAAAAGCCGTTTATGTTACTCAACCCAAAGGCGAGAATGAACGATTGTTTGTTGTCAATCAAAATGGGAAGATATACGTAGTTGAAAATAAAAAAACGAAAAAAAGACCATTTTTAGATATATCAGATAGAGTCCACAGCTCTTTAACTCCTGGAAGTGAAGAAGGGCTTCTAGGCCTCGCATTCCATCCTGACTATGTTCAAAATGGATATTTTTATGTTAATTATGTAAATAAAAATGACTCTACAATTGTCTCTCGATTTTCTACTTCCGATAATATTAACATCGCAAATATAGATTCTGAAAAAATCATAATTGGATTGCCCCAGCCATTTGGGAATCATAATGGTGGTCACATAACTTTTGGCATAAATGATGATTTTCTATACATAGGGTTAGGTGATGGTGGTAAATGGGGAGACCCTTTTGATAACTCTCAAAATAAAAGTACTTTTCTTGGATCAATTCTTCGTATAGACATAGATGGTGGTAGTCCATATTCCATACCAAATGATAATCCTTTTTTTGGACAAATTGATAAAAAAGAAGAGATTTTTTGTTATGGTTTACGAAACCCATGGAGATTCTCATTTGATAGAGAAACAAATGATCTTCTTATTGGAGACGTTGGACAAGACCAATGGGAAGAGATAAATTGGGTTACGTGGAATGATGCAAAAGGTGCCAATTTTGGTTGGCGTACAATGGAAGCAAATTACTGTTACGATCCAGAATATTTTTGTGATACAACAGAGCTTGTAATGCCCGTTCACCAATATCCAAATAATGCTGCATATATGAAAATACTGATTGGAATGGATGATAATGAGGCAACTGGGTGTTCCGTCACGGGAGGATATGTTTACAGGGGGAAAGCCATGAAAAGCATGTGGGGCACTTATGTTTTTGGTGACTATTGCACTGGACGTATTTGGTCCTTTAAGTTAAAAAATGGTAAACCAACATCTTTTCAAAACCTTAGGACAATATTAAAAGAAAATAGTAAAAGCATGCCTATTTTCATCTCCTCATTTGGTGAAGATAGTTCAGGAGAGTTGTATGTTGTGGATTATTTGGGTGCAATTTATAAATTTATCTCAAGATAATAGAAGGTATTACAAATGATGAAAATTGAAAATGTAGTAGGAGATCTAATTTTATTGGTTTTAGACAATCACGAACCATTAAAAAAAATCGGTATTGATCAAGATAAAATTTTTGTCCATGTCAAAGGATATGATGAAAATGGAATGTGGATACACCACCCTAGTTTCGAAGTACCTGATTTGAAGAGCGAAAACAAAAATGACATGCGAAAGCTAGAAGCCTCAATACTGATACCGTGGGCTTTCATTGTATCAATTGCACACTTTCCTGGAGCCGAAGGCTTTGATTTTCCATCTCCCTTTGAACAAAAAATTGGCTTTTAAATTTTTATGAATGAGCCAGCAATTGAAATAAATGGATTAAAGAAATCTTATGATGATGTGGAGGCGCTTAAGGGAGTCAACATTGAAATAAGTAAGGGTGAGTTTTTTGGTCTACTCGGTCCAAATGGTGCAGGTAAGACTACCACAATAAATATTCTTACTGGTTTAGTATTCAAGGACAATGGAATTACAAAGGTGTTTGGAAAAGATACAGTTAAAGATTTCAGATTTACTCGTTCAAAAATAGGGATTGCAGCACAGGAATTCTCTGTTGATTGGTTCTTTCCAATAGAAAAACTACTTTTTTATCAAGCTGGTTACTATGGCATTAAAAAAGCGAGTGCTAAACCAACAGTTAATAGCCTACTAGACCGGTTGGGACTATCAAAAAAGCGCAATGCGCGCTTAAGACAGTTATCTGGTGGAATGAAAAGAAGATTCCAACTTGCAAAAGCCTTAGTTCACGATCCAGATATCATTATCCTGGATGAGCCTACAGCAGGAGTTGATGTTGAACTACGCCGTGACCTTTGGCAATACCTAAGAGACCTTCATAATGCTGGTAAAACAATCCTGCTTACAACACACTACATTGAAGAAGCAGAGCTTTTATGTGATAGAGTTGCAATAATTGACGAAGGTAAAATATTAAAAGAGGGAGATCCTAAAATACTAACTCAGGAACTAGGTTCAGCAGGAATCACTATTAATATTGCTGAAAATAAAAGTGAACTTAAATCACTATTCCAGGATTTTAAATTCACATATAATGATAAACGAATACATTTCTCAGTTAAAAACCCTGATAAAGCTCTACCAAAAATTATTGACATATTATCCAATGCCAATATTCATATTAAGAGCATAAAATCAAATAAATCTTCTTTGGAAGATGTATTTTTAGATTTAACTGGGAAAAAAATATCTTAATGAACTGGGTTGGTTTTAATACATTAATAAAAAGAGAGGTCGGAAGATTCTTTTCTGTTTATAGACAAACAGTTCTTCCAGGATTAATTACTTCATCTTTATATATTGCAATATTTGGTTTTACATTAGAACAACGGATTGCAGAAATACAAGGTGTACCCTACACTCTATTTATTTTGCCTGGATTAATTATGATGAACACATTAACAAATGCTACTGCAAACACATCATCATCCATGCTGCAAATGAAGCTATTACAGCAACTTCCAGATCTACTAACAGCACCATTATCTGGATTGGAAATAGCATTGGCCTACATCATAGGTGGTACAGTACGGGGAATGGTAAATGGTATTTTGGTATTAATATTAGGAGTGGTGTTAATAAAAATGCCAGTTTATGACCTTTTTGGAACCATTGTTTTCATTTTTCTTGTTTCTTGGGCATTTTCTAGTATGGGACTTTTACTAGGTCAACTATCTGAAAGCTGGGATCAGCTTGCGATGATGCAAAATTTTTTCTTAACCCCTTTAAGTTTTTTAGGTGGCATATTTTATTCTATTTACATGCTCCCAGACTGGGCACAAACACTGAGCCTTATTAACCCAATATACTACATGATTAATGGTATACGTTACACTACTTTAGGAGTTAGCGATTCCCCTGTATTTATTAGCTATACAATGGCACTAATTCTTACTTTATGTTTTACCTTTTCATCAATCTATCTTATGACAACTGGTAAAAGAATTAAGCAGTGAAATACATAAGCCTTTTCTTTGTTGTTTTAATATCGCTTTTATCAGCTCATAACCCAGCAAAAGAAAACTTGAGATGGAAACAATATTATAGATTAGGCACTGTTTATTCAAATAGCTCATCTCTTGGATTCTCTGGATACTCCAGGATTAAAAGAACTACAAAAACGCGTTTTATGGATCTTAGATTTTTTGGACATTTTTTTGAAAATGATTCTGAAATCAGAATACGTCAAAAATCCAGCCGTCAGTTCTTATCGTTTGAAAACACATATGTATTTAACACATTGATATATGAAAAGAACACTATGTTAAACATTGATTTGCGATACCATTACAATCAAGGGTTGGGGCTTCTTCTAAAAAAAAGTGAAAAAGGAAATATCACAACAGAGTTTGGAGTCGCATTTGATAATTCAGACTACCTTAATACAGAACAAAAAACTACTTATTTAAGAGTTGGTGGATCTATAGATCACAGCATAAATCCCATCTCAATAAAATTTGAAATAGATTATTTTTACCAGCTAAGTGAACTGGTTTCTTCATCATCACTATCACGTCTACAAGTTTTAAATGAAATTGAATGG
>MDSZ01215783.1_pt1 | contig 32324 bp, 27 predicted proteins | sample 811201 | NCBI WGS metagenome assembly MDSZ01 (sample SAMN05326647, study PRJNA326480) | marine metagenome | isolation source: seawater | place: Indian Ocean: North | collected 2010 | reverse complement strand
GTTTATTATAAAGGAAATTATTTAAATAACCCCATACTGTAAGAGGCTAAATATGCGATTTGCTTATCATCCATCCATGTGTGATCCATCATTCTATCTAGAGCTTGGAAAAGCTGCTGAATCAGCTGGCTTTGATGTCATCACTTTTCCAGATAGTATTTGTTATCCGAAAGAATGTGATTCTACTTATCCCTATAATGATGATGGTTCAAGAGAATTCCTTGATGGAGTTCCTTTCCTTGAGCCCTTTAGCATAATTCCAGCTATTGCAGCTGTAACCACTAAATTAGAATTTTCTACCTCAGTTTATAAGTTAGCTCCAAGGCAGGCTGTCACAACTGCAAAATTTGTAACTACTCTAGGTGTTATGACAAATAATAGATTTCATTTTGGAATTGGTGTTAGCCCATGGTATGAAGATTTTCTTGCAACTGGTGAAAGATGGGAGAAAAGAGGTAAACGAATGGACGAACAGATTGAAATATTAAAGGGGTTGATGGGGGGAGATTATTTTGGTTTTAAGGGTCAGTTTTATGATATTCCAGAACTTAAATTATGTCCTGTACCATCAAGGCCAGTACCTATCCTGATAGGAGGCCATTCTAACCTTGCACTAAAAAGAGCAGCAAGAGTTGGCGATGGCTGGATAAGTGCTGGTTTATCAATTGAAGAAACTAAAACTCTCATTAATAAGATTAACGATTATAGAAATGAGTTTGGGACTTTAAATCATCCTAACTATCAATTCCAAGTGATGGGTGAAGCTGCATATTCTCCAGATGGAATAAAGCAACTTGAAGATCTTGGAGCAACTGAGGTCATTGTTGCATTTAGAAATGCTTATGAAGGTGGTCCAGATGAAAGGACACTTGAAAGCATGATTGCAGAAATTAATTGGTACGCCGAAGAAGTGATCAATAAATCAAACTAATGGTCGGGATGGCCGGATTTGAACCGACGACCACCACACCCCCAGTGTGGTGCGCTACCAGGCTGCGCTACATCCCGTCAATATTTTGTTTATAAACATTCTATACACTTATGTTGATGATTAAAAATATTGATAAATGTAGTAAACATAATATAATTATGTGTATAATGCTTACATTTAGAGGTGTAAGTTATTATAAAATTTGGTTAAGATAGCTAAATAAATTCTAGGGAGTAAAATATGGCTAAAAAATTAAAATTAAAAACAGCAAGACTTTGGGCCTTCTTGTCGGCTCTAGTTCTTGGCGCAATTCCTGTATCGGCACAGGAAGATACGAACTCAGGTGGTGCGGCCGGCTCAGAAGCAGCTAGTGCAGCATCAGGATCACTATCTGCTGGCGCAATTGCAGCAGCAGTAGCAGCAGCAGCAGCACTAGCAGCAGCCGCTGACAGTGGAAGTGGTGGTGGAGCACAAGTACCTGCACCTTCTCCTACTCTTGGGCCGCAACCAAGTCCTGCACCTGCACCAACTCCTGCACCAACACCTGCACCTCCATCAATAGTTGAGATTGTAGTTGATACTATTAATGAAGTTGAGACTACGTCTACATCAACTAGTACAACAACTGCCACAGCAACAGCAACAGCAACTGCTACTGGAACAGCAACTGCTACTGCTACTGGTACATCAACTGGAACTACTACAGGAACAAATACTGCTGGTAATGTAATTGTTGTTGAAAGAGTTGTTGAAGTTGAAGTTGAAGAGGTTGTTGAAGAAGTTGTCGAAGTTGAAGTTGAAGAGGTAGTTGAAATTGAAGTTGAAACTATTTCTACTGGAACAGGTACTGCGGCAGGAACTACTACTTCTACAGTACTTACAGGCGGTTCCTAAACAGCTAACTCCCTAACTTACAAAAAAGCCAAGTATTTACTTGGCTTTTTTTTGCCCTCTTATTAATTATATTGTTTGAAATCAACAATATAAGTCTTAGGATTGTATATAGATTCAACTTCTGACATTAATACTTTATTTGTAGATGTATCAATCCAATATTTGTTTAATATTTTTCTTCGAATATCTAATAAATGAATGGTTTCCTGCACCAATAGTAATTCGGTCTTTTTGCCATAAATCTCTTTTATCTCGATCCCCTTGTTTTCAAGCATTACATTCACGGACATCTCTGCCACAAAAGGGTTTGATAAAGATATTTTTTGATATTTTGATTCTGAACTAAAATTTAATATTGAGTAGTCACTTGTAAATTTCCTACTGAAATCATTTGGAAATCCAATAGTTCTAACAAGAATACCCTTATTGAAAAAGAGACTAATGCCATCATTTGAAACATACTCAAGCTCTCCATCCTTATCATATGCCAGAACCACCATCGCATAAGGACCTCTTCCGAGTCTAACGAATTTAGAAGCAAAGGTAAAATTGCTGGTTTCAGGACTTATCTGAGGCAACTCACCTCCTGCAATATATGATGAAATAGATCTTGTAGCATAAGCAAAAGTAGATTCCTCAAATTGCGCACATGATGCAATAACTAAAGGTATTGCAAGTAACTTTTTATTCAAAGAATTCATCATTTTGATTAAAAAAGTTTAAATATGAGGCTGAATCAGTGAGAGTATACAAATCACTTCCAACAATTAACCTCTGGCCCCCATCTCTAGTTAATGGTCTTAGACCAAAATTTGTTCTATGTTTAGCATTAGAGCTTGTAAATACTTGAACTGGCACCAAGAAATAAAAACCTTTATCAAAACTACCTTCACCAAACTCGGCTTTACTAATATCAGTTCTTGTAAAAAAAGCTCCTATCTGAAGACCATTATTAAATTTTCTCGAGAAATCCATTGTAATTCCACTATCTCCAGCCAAATATCTACCTCCCCTCATTGTAAATAATATTTTTTGAGTTGGAAAAAACTTGTATAAACTGAGATGCCCTGTAACGATGCTATAGTCCATTACTCCGAAATCTTGATCATAATTCCTTTGGTACGCATTATAGGTATCAAATCCTACAGCATAATTTTTCTTAAAAGGCCTATATAAAAATTCAAACCCATAACCTGAAAACATCTCCTCAAATATCCCAGCAGATGCTTTAAAGAATATATCTTTACGGATTTCATCAACAAAGTTAATCTGTGATCTCATTATCCCATTCTTGCCTTGCTTAAGGTATTTTACGATGTCTGTTCTCACGTGGGGTAATATGCTGTCAGAATTTAATTTAAGATCATCAAAGTTATCCCAAATAGAAATACCAATACTATTTTTCCAAAATATCCTCCTTGAAAGAGTTAATTCTGAATCATTTCTGATAAAAAGTTGACCGAAATAGAAGGCATCAGGACCACCTATGTGATTCCTCATTGCAACTCCTGTATTGGACGATAAAAATGGGAATTTAATCTTTGGGGAAAAAGTATTTTCATCCATAGCGGAAATATTTTCAGATACTGGCTTTTGGGGGCCTGAACTCACTGTAAATGAGTTGCTTATATTAAATACTTGGTTGGCATCTAATGAATCTCTAAATCTACCCCTATCAATAGATACCTCAAAATCTGAATAAGCAGCATTTAACTTGATTAGGTTAAAATTCTTAATAATCTTTGGATGTGTTTTATCTAAAACTTCAAAGATGGTAGTTATGGATTCAGGATTACTCCCAAATGTATTCTCTGAAAATACAACAGTCGAGGTTTCATTTGGCTTATCGACTTCTATTTTTTGAAGAAAGATGTTCTGATCTCGAAGATGTTTTAAGGAGTTTGTAAAAATTGCTCTGCTTCTAACATTATTATTTTTTGAATAATTAAATTGTTCTTCTATTTGAACCTTAGTTCTGCTTTTTTTAACAACCTGCCTAGAAAGATTTGCACCAACGGATATACCAAATCCAATCGTATTGCCTCTATCCCAACTTACAAAAGCTTTTATATTATTCTTTGCGAGAGGAATCGAAAGTCCAATATTATAATCTGATTCTTTTAATAGTCTTTTGCCACCCTCACGAATGTAATCATTTGGATCATATTCAATCTTTAATACTGCTCCTCTAGCATAGGGCAATATTATTTCGGCTCCAGCAAATAAAGAAGCTGGGCCTGCAAACCAGGTTTCATAAGCGAATTCGCCACCAACCGCCCCTCTAGATCTTTTTTTATTTCGAGAGTTAAACCTATCTGATATTCGACTAAATGGATTTGTAACATTATCGCCTGAACCTAGAAACCCTGTTGCTAAACCAACTGAAAGATCTACATAATCTGACATTTTTTTTGAGGCAACAATGTACTCACTCGAAAACCTCCCTGTACCCGCTAAATCTCTAAGCCCAACGGCAACTGCCGGAAAGTGTCCTCTTTCATTCATTAATTTAATTTTTGCATCAAATCCCTTATCTTTGAGCGTCTGAAGTCCACTAAATGCAAAAGATTGACTATATAGAGTGTGCTCGACGTCAACATATCTATAGGAAGCCTGTAACCAATCAAATGGAAAAGCAGTTATAACCCCTCTCTTATATGGTTTTATATCTCTAAAAACAAATGCTAATGTACCAGCCTCTTTAAATCTAGCATTAGGAGTTTGAATTAAGCCAATCTCTCCATGATGATTAAATGATGGTCCATAATTAGGAAATATATAATTATTAATAGATGAATTAGCGTGAACTGCTATAAGACATAACATCCATATAACTGGTTTCATATATTTTAGTTTCTGTTTATTGAAGCAATAGATGCAAGGGAGACAGACAGACTAGCAATTGTTGGTGAAAGATTTTCAACTAGGGCTAACCCACTTAAAGGTCTTGATTTTCTTGGAACCATAATTGTAGCTCCAGGCATGACTTCAGTTCTTAAAAAATATGCTCTCTTCTGGATAGCTATTCCATTTGGTTGAATTACATAAATTTTCGAGTCATCGGCAGCGTCCTTCATTCCACCAGAAATATTAATGTAGTCATTTAGTTTTAGCTTGTAATCATAGGGCACGGTTATTGGATTAAGAACCTGACCGTTCACAGAAACAGTATTTTGAAGTCTTGGCATATATATTTTATCGCCTGGCTCTAGCAATATGTTCTTAGAGGGTGTATTCCTTAATTTTGCTAAATCAAATTCTGTCACCAACCTCCCCACACCTTGAACATTTTCTAAATTGTAAGCAAAGTTTACAATTGCATCGATTGTTTCAGCAGTTGCGTCCTTAAATACTCCGCTAGCTAAAGCAGAAGATAAATTATCTTTAAATTCGCCTCTTGCTATAGCTATGGCTTTGTCCTCTTTCTCTTTTATTGACTCTCTTGTTAAAATCGCCCCGAGTGGATAAGCAGAATTTTTGTATCCCCCAACCCTTTCTAAGAAACCTAAAAGTGTTTCGTTGGGTATAAGTTTATACCTTCCTGGCTGAGTAAATTCACCTATAATCTCGATATATCCATCATCACTTGAATGATACTTTGATGCTACGGTTATAGTTGCTCCATAAGACAAACTAGTAGAGCTAAAATTTCTATCAACAAAAGTTCCATCACTGAATCTAACACTAATTAAAGAATTAGTTATATCAATAGGGTTTGACATATTGATAAGTAAATTAGATTTTAATCCATCGGAAACAGGAAAAATTCCTTTGTTAGTAACTTCACCATGAATAAATACAGAGTGTTTAACAAGGTGTGACACAAGATCAGGATTATTTACTAGTAATGACGGACATTCATTGTATTCAACGGTCATAGTTGGTAAATGATTTGACAAGTACCAAATAGCAACTTGAGAATCAGAAATGGAGAACAAATCATCTAATGGATCACACGATATTTCACCAAATGAAGCGCTTTCAACATTTAGCTGGTTAGAGGAAACTAATCCACCTGCTTCTGACATTTCCTTATCTATTGGAAGATTATTTGTGTTTTCACTACTAACAACCTTTCCAGAAATTGCCAACTTAACTTGATCAGAATTTAAAAACCTAATAATGTTTTGATCAAGGAAAATAACTTTGTCACCTGGTTGAACAGATATTGCTTTGAGCTTTTCAGGGTCACTGATATCAATACTCAAGTAATAAAATGAATTAGATTTACTGCTCCTTCTAGATATAACTGCAGATCCCTTATATATATCGGCGCCTCTTAAATCATTATAAGATAAGAAATTATTCAGGCTTTTGCTTTCGCTGAGTTCATAAACTCCCGCTGAAGGAACGTTACCCTCAATAATTAAAAGATTTTCATTAATTTTTTTATCTTGATTAAAAAAAATAATGTCTCCGTCTTCAAGATCTAAATTTCTATTGGTATCATTAATATCAATTACTCTTGATCCAGAATTTGAAACGATAGTAATACTATTGTTAAATTCCTTCTTTGTACCGCCAGCAAAGTTAATGATGTCTTGTATAGAATCTGAATCTATGAACTCATAAAAAGCTTGCCTATGTACTGAACCAAGAACAGCAATTCTTTTTTCCGCGAAAGGTATATTTATAATGTCACCACCACGAATAGAAAAATCACCTACTTTACCTTGGAAAAAATTATAGTAATCATACTTTGAAGACGTGCCATCAACATGTCTGACCCTAATTTGACGGAGTGAGCCAGTTTTTTTAATGCCTCCCGAAAAATTAATAAGCGAGGTCAAAGAGGATGAATTTTGAATACTATAGCTTCCTTGCTTTAAAACCTCACCGGTTATAGAGCTTGATATCATGGATGCTCTTATCAAATTAATAGATACCTCAGCAGCTGGAATTTTTTCTTCAAATTCTTCTTTAACCCATTTCTTTAACTCAATTAGAGACATGCCAATAGCCTTCTTGGAACCTACGTAGGGGAGGTTAAGCTCACCCTCTCTTCCGGTACCAATTTTATATGCTGTACTAGACGCTCCAATTCCCGAGATTACTAACTCAAAAGTATCTGAGCTCTGTAAAATATAATCATTTGTGATCGCAACATTATTCGTGCCGAAGTATTCATATGGCACACCAGAAAAAAAGTCATAGCCGTAAAGCTGAAGATCTATATTTGATTCAATACCAAACTCATTAAAATTAAGAGTTTGTTTGAATGAATCAAAATATTCCCTCGATGCTTTTTTATTTAGTGCATCTTGCTGAACTATCCTATCCAAGGCTGCCTGAGACTCAGCAGATGGACTGGCTTTATTTTCCATCAGAGCTGTAGAAAGGCTCTGAGGCAATGAACTCAATAGCATTCTCTCACTTCTTGACTGACTAAATGTATCAAGTGAAAAAAATATTATAATCAGAGCAAAGTATTGAATCTTCATAACAGTATTCTAACAAAGTTTATCTTTGCTTTACATAATCATTCATGCCAGGTGGTGCTTGAGGAATCAATCTATCTACTCTTTTTGAAACTGCAATAAGGTCTTCAGAGGCATTTAATGATTCAAGTTTTTTTGAAAGCATATTAAGTGCCTTTCTTCTATTTAAAATTGAGACCAATGTAGCAGCTATTAGCCAAAAATCTAGAAGGTTTGATCTATTTTCTATATAAAATAAGCCAAGCCTACTCTTCCATGGTCGTATTAGTTGATTATAGTCTAGGTCTGGATTGTCAGAATCCTTTAAAATTTCTCCCTCATCAGCAAATATTATTGAAGAAAAATCTGTAATTCCAGGAGTAACGCTGAGAAGTTTTCTTTCAATATGAGTATACAGTCCTGTTTCTTCTAAAACATTTGGGCGAGGTCCTACAAGACTCATATTTCCAATTAAAACATTAAATAATTGTGATAACTCATCTAGCTTAAGTTTTCTAATTATTTTTCCGACCCAAGTGATCCTATTATCATCGGAAGAAGTTGATTGTACCCCTGTTTTGTGGGCATCTTTGATCATAGATCTTATTTTTATCATGTGGAACAGCTTTTCATCTTTACCAACCCTTTTAGCTATGTAAAAAGGGGAATGAAAGTCTTGTAAGAATACAAGAATCAGCATGGGTAAAAATATTGGTATCAATAAAATAATCCCAAGCACTGAAAAACAAAAATCTATTATTCTTTTCATTTAAAATGATCTTGAATAGTGGCTACTATACTATCCAGTTGGGGGTAATATAGCTTTTCTAGTGATTGAGATGTAGGTGCTGGGGTATCTGGTAAAGTTATTCTTAGCGGTCTTTTTAACAAATTTGGACATCTTTCATCTTCGACAATAGAGGTAATGATTTCAGATGCATATCCGGCAGTTCTTGTCCCCCCATCAATAACCATTAAGTTTTTAGTTTTTTGAACTGATCTTATTATTTCATCATTATTTAATGGACTAATAATTCTTAAGTCAATTACATCACAACTTATTCCGAGTTCCTTCTTAATTTTCTCTGAAGCTTTCATTGCTAAGTGAGTTGAGTAACTTGACGATACGATAGTTAAATCTTGTCCAATGTTGATTAACTTTGGAGTTTCTTTGGATAGATCTAATTCAGTAATTGGCGGAAGATGTTCTTCATTTGAATATAGCCACTTATCATCTATGAATACTACTGGATCTTTTGAAAGCACAGAGGCAATTAGAAGATCTCTTGCATCTTGAACTGAATATGGCATGACAACTCTTAATCCTGGAATATGCGCAAACCAAGAGTGCAAAGATTGTGAATGTTGGGCGCCTTGCTCTCCTCCTCGATTTATGATGGCTCTTATAGTGAGGCCTGGATTACTTGAACCTCCTGTCATGTACGACCATTTTGCAGCCTGATTAACAATTGGATCCATAGCATAAAGCATAAAATCTATTCTTGGATGAACAATAACAACTTTACTACCACACAAAGATGCACCCACTGCCAATCCTGTACATGCTGCCTCTGATACTGGTGTATCAATAACTCTTTCTATACCAAACTTTTTATCTAGATCTGTCATAGAGTTGCCAACATACCAAGGACTCCATAAACCTTGTCCGATAATAAAAAACTCAGGATAGTTTAATAACAAGTATTCAAAAGCCTGCCTGATAGCAGCTCCATAATTAATTTTAGCCATCAAATAAAACCCATTTATTTAAATTTGATTTTGGAGGATAGTTTTGATCTTCTGCTTTTTCCCAAGCCAAACTGATATGATTCTTAATATCTTCATCTATTAAAATTAAATCATCTTCATTAAATTTATGACATGACTTCAGTGCAGATCTCAATCTTTCTATGGGATCCCTTTTCATCCAGTTAGCAAGGTCTTTTGCAGAACGATTTACTCCAACATCAATATCTTTTCTCCAATCAACATGCCCATAATGTCTGTAGGTTACAGCCTCTAGAAGCATTGGAGTCTTTTTAGATCTTATTTCTGAAATTAGATCTCTTGATGTTTCATATACTTCCTTTATGTTATTACCATCAATTACTCTACAGCCGATATTATTTGCAACAGCAAATCTTGCTGTACTATTTTTTGGCTGTCTCAATGAAATGTGCATATGGCTTGAGAATAGATTATTCTCAACAACAAATAATATTGGAATCCCCAAAGTACTTGCCAGATTCAAGGATTCATGAACTATACCTTCCTCTACAGCCCCATCTCCTAAATAGGCTACTCCAATATCATCAGTGCCTTGATATTTAGCATTAAATGCTGCGCCTAAGGCTAAGGGAACAGTTCCAGCAACAATAGGGACTGATCCAATAAATCCCTTTTCTGGGTAAGTAAGATGCATTGAACCGCCCATTCCTTTTGATAAGCCTGAAACCTTACCTAGTACCTCAGAAAATAATTCAAATAAACATTCTTCCATTGCAAGAAGATGTGAGTGAGATCGGTGAGCTCCAAATATTCTATCTGTTGACTTAAGATTCTCAGAAATGCCTACTGCAACTGCCTCTTGGCCAGCACCAAGGTGAACTGGGCCCTTAATATTTCCTGCCTCTTTTTGTTCAGCAAGCTTTTCTTCTGCCCTTCTAATAAGCAGCATAGATTTAAAAAGTTTTATGAATAGGTTTAACTGATTGTTAGGGATTGAAAATATTTCTTGGAATTTTTCAGGATTCGATAATTCTAAAACCTTAGATTCATAAGAATCATCCATAGAAGTCTCTTATAGAGGATATAACATAATCAATTTCATCATCATTTATGCCCATGTTCATTGGTAACATTAAACATTCTTTAAAATATGCTTCAGTAAATGGCAGTTTTATATCTCTAAAACCAAGTTTCTTAAATTTATGAACTGGGGTACCAGCCCATTGAATAATGGTTCCAATACCTTTTTCATTCAAAAAATTTCTTAACTCGTCTCTAGATTTAGCCCGGAGTTCAAAGTTTTGATAAATATCAAAGTTAATATCATCAAACTCAGGAGATGGTGGTAATTGAATGGCAGAAATATCAGATAAGCCCTTTGAATACATCTTTGCAATACTTCTTCTTCTCTTGATATCACTTTTATACGTCTTTAATTTATGAAGCAGAATTGCGGCCTGTAAGTTATCTAGCCTTGAATTTAATCCCCAATCAACAACCTCGCCCGAAGCATCTCTTCCATGATCTCTAAGTAAAAAGATTTTTTTTGCATGCTCATCATTATTTGTCATGATAAGACCGCCATCACCGAAACAACCAAGCACTTTCGCTGGATAAAAACTAATTGTTCCAAATTCACCAAAAGTACCTGCACATTGATTCTTATACTTAGCTCCAAAAGCTTGAGCAGCATCTTCAACAATTAGAAGTCTATTTTTCTTAGCTATTTTTGAGATCATGTCCATATTGCAAACTCGACCATTTATATGTACCGGCATAATAGCTTTAGTATTCGATGTGATTCTGTGTTCAATATCATTTGGATCCATCATTCCATCAGGTCCACATTCACATAAGACAACCTTGGCTCCCACAAGATAAATTGATGCAGCTGAAGCAATGTAAGTATGAGATGGAACTATAACTTCGTCCCCTTTGCCAATACCAAGTGCTTTTAATCCTATAATTAATGCATCAGTTCCATTTGCAACACCGAACGCATGCTTAACTCCTAAAAAGGTTTTAGCACGACTTTCAAATTGATCAAGATCTTTTTGAAGAATATAGGCACCTCTACTGCAAACATCATCAAATATATTTATATAGTTATCTTTATCTTTTTCGTAGAGTTGCGAATAAGGAAAAAAAGGAATATTCATTTATCGTTTTTTTATAGGTGCAAAGCAGTTTTATTTTACACTTAAATACTTAAAATTGATAAGCCTAATTAGCCTTGTTTGTAATGGATATAGGGGCTAAACCTGTAATCAGCATTATCATTCCAAATACAGCCCCAGCTCCATAGAATAAGTGCATCAAAAAAAAACACGCAGGAAGAACTAAAATTTGATTAAGCTGTTTGGTTGTCTTAAAAATATCAAATGATGACTTAATCGCTAAAACAAAATAAATAATCATAACCATCAAATAAATCTTCCATAAAAAATTCGAATATAAGAAAAGAATGATTCCTGCCACATTTCCCAGAAAAAATAATGGTGTTATAAGGTGTCTAAACGACAACGTATATGGATACTTAGACCACATGTATGCATTATATGGGCCATCCAAAAGCATTAATTTTTTTATAAAAGAGAAAAAATATTTCTGATTATAATATTTAGCTCTAATATTAGGATTAAGCCAAATCTTACCTCCATTATTTATTATTCTCCTGTTGTACTCATAATCTTGCCCTCTTATAAGCTCCTCATCAAAAAATTTGTTTCTATTAATTGCGGTTTTTGAAAAAAAACCAAATGGCACAGTGTCAACCTCTCCCTCTTCTACTCCTATTCTAAAACCGGAATTTCCTACCCCAAACCAATGTGATGTTAAGGCTTGAACATTTTTTGCGCCAAGATTGTTACCGCCAGGAAGAGTGATCAATACGCCTCCACTATTTTCTGCATTAGTCCTAAGTGAAGTTTCAATACATTTGTCTAGATAATCCTCAGGATATAAGCAATGTGCGTCAAGACGCATTAAAAAATCTCCTTTAAATTCATTTATAACTAGATTCATTGCAGCCGGCTGGGTACGTTTTTCATTATGCAATAGAACAAAGTTTTTATTATCACTAACAAATTCATTTACTATTTCGGTTGTTTTGTCGGATGAACCTCCGTCAACAACATATATAGTTAATATGGAATGATAAGAATTCTTAAAATTCTTAACTGAAACAAGGCAATCAAGAATATACTCTTCTTCATTAAGCACCGGGATCGCGATAGTAATATTCAATCTAAGTTAGTTATATAGTTTGGGTATTTTGTGAATTATTTGAAGAGCATCATCGATATTGAATCCGATAATCTTTCCATACCATTCTAAGGTTTCATATCTAGGTTGGTTTTCAATGTAAACTTTCTGCAAGGCATTCTCGCGTGAGATCATTCCCTCCCTTATTTGGTTAGATCTAAAAGTATCATGCTCTGTAAAACCTGCTACCGCATAATAGATATAATTATAAAAAGCAGCAGTTCCATCACCTACCCGCCATGATGTAGGTGTGTCTTTTGAACCTTCCCACGCATATTGATTTTTGAGGGTTGATTCCACCTCATTCTCTTCCCATGGGATATAGTGATATAAATAGGTATAGTCGTCTTTGAGCAAATAAGTAGAATAAAATGCCTCCAAAGTATCAAAAATTGATGAGTTGATATAGGAGGGGTTAGTAGCAAATTCAGTTCCATATTTACCAATTAGTTTAAGTTTATCTCTGAATCTTAGCCCTGTCAGAATACCATTCTCTGAATTCTGCTGAATATTTGCAAATCCTACTTTAAAGTCTGTAGCCTCAAGAGTATTTCCCGCTCCGAACATAAAAAAATCAATCCCTAGTTGTTTTCTTAATTTATGAGCATGAAGATAAAATTGCTTGTCTCCCGCCATGAAAAGAGGAATCATGAATAATTTAGGATTTTTGAGCCAGGCAATTATATTTTTTCTTACATAATTTCTTTTTTTCTTGATATCTGCTGAAACTAAAATATGCTCAACACCTAATTCGCCACATATTCTAAAAATATTCCTTCTTGCCAGGTCAGTAACTAAGCCCCAATCATATGTGAATGCTACTGGCTTAAGTCCCAACACTTTCTTAGCATAATGAAGCCCATAGCAACTATCTCTACCCCCACTCAAGCCTACAATACAGTTTTGATCATATCGATTTGTTTTTAGCCTATAAGGCTCGACAATCTCTTTAATTCTTTCATGGTCTCTTAAGCCCTGCCTTTTATAGCTTTTACAATAGTTGCATTCTCCATCTTTATCAAATTGAATGTATGGAAAAGTCTCGGGCAGTATGCATTTTGTGCATCTCTGCAATTCAAAAAAATCAGGAAAATCTGCTTTAGATAAATTTCTAATAAGCGATTCTTTTGGCTGATTTTTCTCAGGTACATTAGACGGATATTTGATAAAGGATTTATCCCAATTAAATTCAAGTTTTTTATTGAGATCTAAATTAAAGCTAACTAATGAATTAGATTTTATTTGTTTTATTGAACTATCACTAATATCTAAAATGCCTCCAAATTTTTTAATAATTTTCCTTAATATAATTTCTTCTGAAGCAAAAATTATTTGGCTATTACTTTTATTCTGAACACAATATATTGATCCATTATTTGAAGCTAAGGTTAATAATGGAAGTTCTTTGTGCAAAAAAGCACATGATGCTGAGCCTTCAATAGATTCGTATGCTTTAATTATAGCTTTCTCTAAAGAGACATCTTCATGGTTATAAAGATTAATTAAGGAAAGTATAGCCTCAGTATCTAGCTCGCTCTTGGGTTTAATGTCTAATGAATTCATAATTTCTTCATAGTTAGTGATAATGCCATTGTGAACACATGAAATCTTTTCTGAAAAAGCTGGCTGATTATTAATATTTAGGCTGGCACTGCCATTTGTTACTAGTCTCGAATGCCCTATCACAGCAAAAATTGATTCGGCATTTAAAATACTATTTCTTAATAAAGATTTGTAATCATTTGATCTTATTAACTTAGATGCCGGATGGCTGCTCTTCAAAACAAAAAGATCATTTCCATTATTTATTGATATACCAGATGCTTCTTTGCCCCTTGATTCAGAGAGTATAAATAAATCATCTAACAATGATTTCATATCGAAATCTTGATTTTTAAAATCTGAAACCGCAACACCAAATATTCCACACATATGCTAACTTCTATAGAAAATAAAACTAAATCTAATGCCTAATTTAAATAATAAGACATAGTAAATATATATAATGCCAAAAGCTAGTGCCATACCTGTACTTATCGCAGCACCAATAGCTCCATAAATTGGTACAAGGATTAAATTTAGTATCAAATTTATTAAGGCTACCAAAAAAGCTTGAAAAGACTGGCTCCCAGGTTTCCCTGATAAAGTTAAACTCATTTCGAACGGTATGAAACCGCTGATAAGAAGAATAAAGCTTAACAAAATTATAGCAATTCCAAAATTTTCATTTAGCTGAGCTGCATCTGGAAGAAAAGATATTAATCCATAGAATATTAGGCCAATAAAAGGAACAACTAGTATCGCAAAAAGATATGTGTATCTAGCAAACTTATAGAATAAATTTTGAAACTCAACAAAACTTCCAGAACTAAGAAGCCTTGAGATCTTAGGATTTATAAGGTTTTTAATTAGTACAAAAATATTATAGGTACCCTCTGCAGCAAGAGAAAACAAGGAGTAAATCCCTACTACTGAATCTGATGCGAAAAATCCTAAAACTATTACGTCAATCCTGTAGTTTAATTCAACAAAAATACCTGAAAAAATTGCTTTGAACCCAAACAAAATATGTGATTTACAGTTTTCTACAATATTTTTAAAGGATATGCTTAGAAGGTAATTTCTAAGACATAAAATACAGAAAATAGTTAATACAGATTCAGCAATTAAGAAAGAAAATAATAGGTCTTGAATTGGATAATTGAATATAGAAAAAAACGTAATGGAAAATATTATGGTCAAATATCTTATGATATTTCCCATAGCAAACATTTTCATTTTTTCTAAACCGTTTAAATAAGATAAAAATACTTTATTTAATGAAAATAAAATCAAGCTAGGCGCTATTATCCTTACTGTTTTAGTCATTAATGAGCTATCAAAAAAGTTTGATATGTTTGGTGCTGCAAGATGCATCAAAAATGATACTGGAACAGCAATTATCAAAACACTCATTATTCCGCTAATTAAAATCTTAGAATGTCTTGCAATATCTTTATGTTTTTTAGATGCTCTCTTAAGAACAGAGAAGTGAATTCCAAGAACAGAAAATTGTGAGGCAATAACAAAAATGGCATATGTTTGGTTAAATATGCCTAGAGCATCAACAGAGTAAAAAGATAAAATTACAAAATTTATCAGAATCCCTGATATAGCTAAAATTCCTAAACTTAGAAAATTCCAAGAAAAGTCTATTTGGAATTTCTTTTTTGTCATTAGTCCTAAGTTCGATTGGATACTTCTTTACCAGGCACTCCACCATAAATTGAGTATTCGGGTACATCCGAGTTTATAACTGAGCCTGCTGCAAGTATTGCTCCTTTGCCAATTTGCACGCCGCCGAGTATTGTTACGTTTGCACCAATCCAGACATCTTCACCGATTTTTACTTCTTGTTTTTCAATTGGTTGATCTTTAATTAGCCTGCTCTTTAACTTGCCATGTGAAGATGAAATAATTGAAACTCTGTGGCCGATTGAAGTCCCAGATCCAATCTGTATCCCCCCAAATCCTGATAGATATGTCCACTCATTAATGGTCACATTTTTGCCAATAATAACTCTGTATGGATACCATATTGTTGTACCTTCATATAATCGAACATAAGATTTAGATTTTAAGAATGGTATTGTAGTAATAAAACGCAAAAGGTCGCCCACAGGAGAAGGCATATATTTAAAAGGCCAGTAAACAAGAAAGTAGATTCCGTTTAATAAATAATCAAAAATGGTAAAACTTTTGCTTTTCATTATATTTTAGGATTTTTGAAGAGGCTTATTGTCTTCCATGTCCATCCACATCGCTATTAACCCACAGAAAATTCCTATAGAAAATGAAAAAAAAGTAATCAGGAGTGTTGTCTGAGGTAAAAAACCTGTTGTCTTGTAAAGATAAACAAATCTAATGGACAGTGGGAAAGTTATAAGCATTAGTTGAACAAAGCTAAAAAAGTATAATAAAAATAAGGGGTGAAAGTCTCGGATTAAATATTTGTTAGTTAGTCTCTTTAAGGTAAGTCTTAAAAGCAGCAAAGATACATTCACAGCATACCTAAAAACTTTTATTTTACTTTTTTCGTCACCATAAACAGGTTCAACCTCAACATCCTTTACTCTAAAATTATTTAAATTTAACATGTTGAGAACATGTGCATTATATCCATACCCCTTAATCATAGTCTCAATCGGTATTTGCTTTAAGGCGAGTCTAGAAATTGCAGTATAACCACACTGTGGATCAATTAGTTTCCAGTAACCAGTCGCAAATTTAGTAAGTAATGAGAGTATGCTGTTTCCAATAAAACGGTATTTTGGCATTCTTGATCTAACATCATCCCTAAGAAGTCTATTGCCTTTTACATAGTCAAAAGAATTATCAGCAATTGGATCAATGACATTTTTTAAGTCGCTGGGAGCCATTTGATTATCTCCAGCCATAACAGCAATAATGTCATAATCATGATCTCTTGCAAAAACATATCCATCAATTAATGACTGCCCCAATCCCAAGTTTTTTGGGTGATCTATAACAAAAATTCGTCCATCTTCTTGAGCACAATCCTTTATTAGATTTGATGCATCTTCATTGCTTCCATCATTAACTACGATTATTTTATCTACAATATCTGGAATGGTTCTCAGTGTGATTCCTATTAAATGACCGTCATTGAAGGTCGGAATAACAACTGCCAATGACTTACTTTTATACATTCCCAGTAAACCATTTTTGAGACCATAACAAAGTTTCTTCTAAACCTTTATCAAAATCCATGTTCCATTTGAAACCGATATCTTTTAATTTAGTATTAGATACGTCAAAAAATTTTATGTCGCCAATCTTCCAATCTTTATAAATAATTTCATGTTCTGTTTTGTTTAAGTTTTCTAGGACTTTATTAGCTAATTCGTTAATACTTATCTGAATACCAGAAGCACAATTATAGGACTCTCCTTTTGAATCAGGATGCAATGCAACAAGCTTATTTATATTTACAATGTCATCAACATAGGTAAATGAGCGTATTTGAGTTCCATCACCATAGATTATGAGTGGCTTATTTTCTATGGCTCTTCTAGCAAAAATTGATACTACCCCTCCCACATCACTACTCTCCTGTCTAGGCCCATACACATGGTAGTATCTTAATATCGAAGTATTTAAGTCATATAAATCGGCAAATAATCTTACATACTTTTCACCAGCAAGCTTGCTCACTCCATAATATGATGCTGGATTAAGTTGATGATGCTCATCTGTAGGGAACTCTTTGGCAATACCATAAACAGATCCTGTAGAAGCATGAACAAATTTTTTGACTGAATTATCTCTGGATAGCTCTAACAAATTAAAGGTACCCTCAGCATTCACTTCCAAATCTCTTCTAGGATCTTTCATGCAAACAGTCATTTTTGAAACAGCTTGATGAAAAACTATATCAACTCCATCAAAATACTTCTTAAGCGAATCATAGTCAGTGATATCGCATTTAATTTCCTGAAGCATAGGGTTGCCTGAAAGATGTGAAAGATTTATCTCTTTTCCACCGCTATAATCATCAATACTAATAACTTCCAGTCCATCTCTTAGGAGACTCTCAACAATGTGACTACCTACAAAACCTGCCCCACCTGTGACTAATGCCTTTTTATATAGTCCTCTAATTGAGTGATTCATTTTGAGTTTTTTTGATTAAATAATATAGTTTTGAAAAAGCAATGCTTACAAATATTAATATTATAGGCATTATAGGCACAACGTAACGAGTTAGCATATTTTTAGTAAAGAATATTAAGCCAAAAACAAATATCATCACTGAAATAAAAAGTAAGGTGGACATTTTTTGATTATCATTTTTAATTGCTGTAAATAGCCCGTAAAGACTTATTATTATCATCGGGTATGAGATTAATGATAAATAAAAATCATAGGCCTTTGATCCAGTCTGTGCCCAAATTTTCAATGGGGCTAAAAGGTATACATTTATAAGGTAGTTAATGTCCGTAAAAGCAACATAAAACTTTTTATATATTAAATCTAAAAGTCCTGATGCAGGCCCAGTTGTATCTTCAACAGTATTAAAAACAATACTAGAAATAGGTATAAATTGATCAAAAATTATGTAGTTTCTTAGGATCCATGGTCCTACAACCAAAACTAGGCCAGTAGAAATGACCATAAAAGAGTAAATATATTCTTTTTGTCTGAATTCCTTAAATAGTATAACTAGTATTGGAAGAGTAAGAATTAGGATTATTCCATTTGGCCTTGTTAGGCTTGCTAGTCCAAGAAAGATTCCACACAGAATTAAGAAAATAAGATGATTATCTTTACTTTTAATGCCAAGAAATAGAAACAAAAAATAAGCAATTAATAAAAAAGTAAATAAACTTTCTGATATTAGTAGTCCAGTCTGATAAAAGATAAATGGATGAATTGCATACAAGACTCCTGTTAGCACACTTTCTTGATGATTGCTTCTAAGCAAGAAACATACTAATGCAATCATACAGGCTGATATAGAGTCTAAAAAAATTTGAAAAATTCTCACCGTATCAAGATTTATTCCAAATGTTTTATAAATAATAGATAAAAAAAATGAATATCCTGGTCCCACATATGCAGTTGGGCTTCCATCAAGATTAGAGAAGCCTTTACCCTCCGCAAGCATTCTTGCATTTGGATCATATACTTGATTAAAGTCTGGTGAGACTATTCCCCCTTGAGGAATTGGTTCAATTGATGGATTTAGAAGCCAATTTGCTCCACCTAGAGCATTTGGAAAGTCAGGAGCCAAATGAAAAACCCAAATTATTCTTATAAAGAACGATACTACAAATATTGCAATTAAAGCTAAAGTTAAGTCTTTATAGCTATGAGATTTTTTCATTATTGCGTTTAATGGCTGATGATAATAAAAAGAGCAATATAAATCCAAAAAGGTAGCCCCTATTAATTAAAATTGTCAGCAAGTTAACAGATGCAAGATTGACTGCAAGGATCATTAAAAATGGCATAAAAAAAATAATATTTTTATCAGCAATAGATTTTGAAAAGGCAAGTATCAACCCAAGAATAATTGAAAATAGGATAATACCTTGAATGCCAAAGTTATAATAAGCATGTCCAATAAACCCTACATTTGCCCATGAGTTTGGATCATAAGGGAATAAAATATCTCCTACAAGTTGTGGAGCTGGGTAAACAGAACTATCAAAATTTTCTATTAGATAATAGTTTTCTCTAGAACTAAAAATTTCATAATACACAAATGTAAGCCATGCTGGGGTTTCAATTGGTCTAAAAAAAATAAAATGAGATATAAAGTAAAAATCTGTTCCATTAAGAAAAGTAACTGTTCCAAACAAAGCTGATAAACCAAGGAATCCTAGTGTTATAGGTCTCTTTAATTGCATTAAAATCGTAAAAACAATCATAAAAAAAACTAGCATGAAAATTATTCTTGAACCAGTGTAAAGAAAAGTAACCATTATCATTGCAAGAGTTAATAAAAGGAAAAAATATCGTCTATAGAAAAAAAAGAGTGGTATAAGTAATGGTGCTACCGCATATACCAACATGCTTCGTAGATATTCTAGTAAAAAAGAGCTTTCTAAACCCGACCTATATTCATAAACAGTTGAAATATCCAATAATGACAGATCAGGAAGGCCTCGCAATGTCACAAAAAAAATAAATGTTAAGGCGATTACACTTAAGATCATCATAAATGTAATAAAAGAAGATTGCTGTCTATTAATTCTTGGAAATATTGCTGATGGAAGATAGATAGTAAATAAAACAATCATTACATGTCCTATTAAAATTGCTGACATGTATATTCTGGGTTGATCAGCAGTAGCGTAATAACAATAAATAGGAGCTATTACAAAACAGTAAAAAATAAAATTGAATAAGATGAACGAGTGTCTTTTATTATATATAAATAAATATGTAATCAGTGCGTGATATGACAGGAATTCTATTAGCTTGATATATGAAATATTTAATTCAATCCCATAATACTTATGACTAGGATAGCTAGTCACAAAAGCAAGAATTAACGTTATAAAAAATATCCCAGAAGAAAGAAATCCTATGCAGGTTTGATTGATATTGTTAATATCGAAAGGATTATTAATTTTTTTTATTTGCTGCACCTAGGTCTCATCTGTTAATGAGGCCGTCCTCAACTTGATTTCTATATAATAAATACTGAGGAGCAATCGATATCCATAATAAATAAATTAAGCTTAGAAATATGCTTAGAATAATTGAAGATATTGCCATATCCGATCGTACTGGAGAGGATCTGGAATCAGGAGGTATTGCTGGATCTAAAACTAGAAATGCAAACTGCTTTCTTACGCTAGCAATCATTAACTCAGTAGTCTGAGCTTCAATTAAATTATATAAATAGCTACTTGTATTGAGCAATCTAGAATCATTTACTCGCTCATTTAAAAATTCTATGTTGCGGTTAATTTCATATAGCTCACCCTCTCTTATGTAATCATTAAATTCATTAATAAGCTTATTTGCCATATCGGCGGCTTGATTGCCATCAAAAGTGGTGATCGTAATCGTAAATACACCGGTAAGTGAATCTTTCTGCAATGAAAAGAAATCTTTAACAAATAAATTATAACTTTCCTCATCTGTAGGCTCGTTTCTTTTCCACTGAGATTTTTTTGAATTCCATAAATCGGGGTACATTACTTGCTTGAAGTTATTTGATTTAATAAAGCTAATTAAAAACTTCTTTGATTCAAGGGAAGTCTCATACTTTTGAACTTCAGGGTTCTGAGCATTTGGTAATTCAAAACCAAAGGAAGAAGTAATTGCACTGAAATCATTTGCATTTGTAGTATCAAGATTATTTGCAGGGAATATAACAATCGAACTTTCAAACTTGTGAGGCATGAATAGAGAATAAATCATGAAAAGAGAAAATGTAGTAAAAAATATGACTACAAACACCTTGAAGTTTTTCTCAACCAGGTTTATTAAAGAATATAAGTTTATTGGATTATTATCTTCTTCCATAAGAGGATAATTATAATGTAATAAAAGTATTTTGTTAGACTATATTAGTTTTGAAGCTTAACTACTTTAATTTGTTATTAGCAATCAGGTAAGTTACGAGAATCATAAATAAATAATAAATTGACATGAAAATGTTTAGTATAGACAAATAGTTTAAAAATTCTATTGAGAATAGGAAAACATAAAAGATGATACCAATGTTTACAAATAGAATGATTGCTTGAAATGTAAGCTCAATTGACTGTCTTTCAAATACTATCAAAATTGGGCTTAAAGATGACCCTATAAACTGCAAAACAAACATTGAGTAAACAGTTTTTGCAAAAGTCGCTGACTGTAACCACTCATTACCTAGAATTTGTCCGAATATATAGTCTAGTGAAAAATATAATGGAGTAAATATAATTAATGATAATGCTGATAGAAGAAAAAGAGATTGTTTAAAAGTTTTTTTTGAAGATCCAAATTGATTTTTTTCTTCAGCAGCAGATTGAGTCAGAGCTTGTCCTATTGAAGAACCTAAGAGTGACATGGGAAGGAAAAAAAGTCTTTGGGTCATTGAATATAGACCAATAGTAGTCAAGCTGAAAACTAATGGTAAAAAAATATTTACTAAGTTGATTGATAACCTATTGAAAAAGATTGCTGGCATTGAATACAACGGCATGTCTTTATAACGCCTTAAATAATTTCTTACATTTTCTGGTTTTTTAAGTGGAGAGAAATGCTCCAAATTTTTATATAACAAATAAAATGAAGATAAAAACCAAGATATGACTGATCCAAGTATTAGGCCCACAGGTCCAAGGAAATAAAATCCAAGTATTGCCTGCAAAGCTGAGCATGAAAGTGATCTAATAATGCTTGCATTTGCGATACTTCTAAAATTTTTAAGTCTAATTGAAAATGAAGAATAAACGTTGGCAATTCCCACAAAAAAAATAGAAATGGGAAGCCAAAAAAAATAATAACTATAGTCAATATTTGAAATCTGAGACGAAAATCCAGTTCCTAAAAATAGAATTATTACAGCAATTACTATTGAGGAGATTAAACTTATCCAAAGACTGGCTCTTGATATTTGAATTGCATCATTATCAGATTTTGGGAGAAAAATAGCCATTTCATATCTACCATTGATAATTGATCCAAATAAATTCAGTAAAGCAATAAATATTGCCAACAAGCCAAAATCTGCTGGCATATATAGTCTTGATAATAATGGAATAAAAAGAATTGAAATAATTTGAGAGACTGAACTTCCAGAAACAAGTGTAAATATATTCTTATGAAACTGGCGAGAATCAGAAAACAATAACTTCAAAAAATTCATATTATTTAATGATCTATAAAAGCCTTCATTAATTTTGGAATCTGGCTTTCCCATGTATAGCTTTTCATAAATTCTTTAATGATTTCAGGTCGTTTAGAATTATAAAAATTCTTATTTTTTTTTACGCTCAATATCATTGCTTGTATCAAATCTGATCGATTTGGGTCCACAGTTAAACCAATAGAATTATGTTCTAAAATTTTTGTCCAATGCGGGAAGTTAGACGCTAGTTGAAATACACCTCCTGACATATATTCAAAAAGCTTATTGGGCTGAGCGTTTATATGATTTCCATTAGGTAAAAAAATTAAAAGGCCTAAATCAGCGATATCTAATAATTCAGAGTACTGCTTACGAGAAATGTATCCAAAGTAGTTTACTTTTTTCCAACTAGAATGGCTTTCACATTTAGCCTCAGTACCTTTATCAACAAAATTTCCTGCCAAAAGAAATTCACAATCAATTCCCTTAATTGCATCCAAAATTTTAAAAATACCCCTTTCATGAGAAATATTTCCAACATACAAAATCCTGAACACATCTGAAGTGCGTTTAATATTAGTTTTGAATGATTTTTTAAATTCTAATAAGGGAGGATAATTATAAACACCAAATGTATTTTGATTAAATTTAATAAACTTTTTTTCTAAGAAGGGGGTGGCACAAATCACAGAGTAAGATCTACGAACAGCAAACTTTTCAAATTTATCAAATAATAAGGAAATTATCCTTCTTAAGTATTTATTGATCCATCTTTTATCAAGTATTTGCTCTTTATAATCTTCATGAATATCGTAAACAACTTTTCTTCGACTTATCTTTAAAATTAATGATAAAACTAATAATTCAGGGTCATGAATTAAATAAAAATTATATTTTTTTGAAAACGACATTTTACATGCTTTGATGAACAGTAATGCTCTGCTTATTCTAGTTTTGATAATTGGTAACTGACGAATCTTGATGCCCTTGATTGATTCTTTATTGGATTGAATAATTAAATCAACATTAAAATTTAATGACAATGACTTGCATTGTTTAAGGATTCTATTGTCATGATCAGGGTGAACTGTTGATATAACACAAATAGTTTTCTTATTCATCTATTGCTTTGATAAAAGAATTTCAATAATACTTTTTGCCGTATCTCCTTTTCCATAGATATTTTGATCATACTCTAGACTATAATCATGAGAATAAATTATGTCTTCGGCCTGATGGTAGTTATTTTTTAACAGATAATTCATTTTGACCTCAACTGTCTCCCTCCATTCTGTCTCTTGCCTTAAGGTAATACATGGAATGCCTTGATAATAGGATTCTTTTTGCATGCCTCCAGAATCAGTTATCAAAAATGTTGATTTTGATAGAGCTTGCTGAATTTGAAAAAAAGATAAGGGGTGAATGACTGTAATATTTGATAACAACTCATTAATGCCAAACTCTTCTATCTTTATTTTTGTTCTAGGGTGAATTGGAAATATTATATCTATATTCTTAGCAAGATTATTAAGTGCATCTAGAATTTCTGATAAAGATTCCTTGTTATCTGTATTCTCTTGCCTGTGAAGTGTAAGAAGAATAAATTTTTCAGATAATAATTTACTGATATCCGAACCAACCTGAACATCAAGGCTATTAAATAACTCTATTGAGTCACGCATTATGTCGCCAACATTAAAGACATTGTCGCGAATATTCTCTTTGACTAAATTATCTACAGATGACGAGGAGGGACAAAATAGAATACTAGAAAGTCTGTCTGTTAAAGTCCTATTAATTTCCTCTGGCATTGACATGTTATAAGAACGTAAGCCAGCTTCGATATGAATAATCGGTATGTTTAATTTTGAGGCAGCTATAGCTCCTGCTAAAGTTGAATTAGTATCGCCATATACAAGCACTTTATCAGGTTGACGTTGAGAAATAACAGATTCCAATTCTTCTATCATCCTACCCGTCATTGCGCCATGAGTTAAGCTTGAGATATTCAAATTCATAAAGGGTTTTGGTAACTGAAGTTCTTCAAAAAAGATTTCTGACATCTCTTTATCAAAATGTTGTCCAGTATGGATAAGTGTTTCAGAGATCTCGTCACTGAATGATTCATTAATTAATTTTGAAAGTGGTGCAGCTTTTATGAATTGAGGTCTAGCGCCGATTATTGTCAAGATATCCAATTTATAATGACTCAATTACTATTTGAAGGTTTTCGGATATGTATTCAATATCATCTTTAGTGAGGTATGGATACATCGGCAAACTTAATACACGGCTTGCAACATCCTCAGAAACTGGAAGAAAGGAATCATCTAAATAAGGTTCTTGTTTATGTAATAAGGCTGGGTAATATAAAGCAGAAGGGATACCAAGAGATTTTAGCTTGTCCATAATTAAATCCCTTTTTGTAGATAATTCCTTTGATAATAGAACTGTATATTGAGCCCAAACTGACCTATTGTTCTCATCAGGAATGATTGGGCATTTAAGTCCATCAATATTTTTTAGCTTTTTATTGTATGTTTTAGCTACCTCATTTCTGAGTTTTATCTCGTTCTCAAAAACCTTAAATTTTTCAATCAGGATTGCAGCTTGAAGCGTATCAAGTCTACTATTTACTCCCACACGCTGGTAATCATATCTTGATCTTTGGCCATGCTTAGATATCATTGAGACTTCATCAAATAATTTTTTATTTTTAGTAAAAATACATCCTCCATCACCATAACAACCTAATGGTTTAGATGGAAAAAATGATGTGGTTGCAATATCAGAAACTGAGCATGAAATATTACTATTAGATTTTGCACCAAAACTCTGAGCTGCATCTTCAAGCATTGCTATATTATTGCTTTCCGAAATTTTCTTAATCCTATCTAAACGAGGACAGCGTCCAAAAAGGGAAACAGGAAGGATAACCTTTGTTTTTTCGTTTATTAATTCATTGATTAAGCTTTCATTAAGATTAAAAGTGTCTTCTGATATATCAATAAAAACAGGTTTTGCATTCAGAAGCTTAATAACCTCAACAGTTGAAACCCATGTGAAAGCTGGAGTTATAACCTCGTCGCCAGCCTTAACGCCAAGTGCTTTAAGAGCGATAAATAATGCATCAGTACCATTTGCTACTGAAAGAGCTTTAGTGGAAGTATATTCAGAAAGCATAGATTCAATTGCCTTTACCTCATCGCCCTGTATGAAGTTTTGTTTCTCTAGTACATTTTTGATTGCATTATCAATATTATGTTTATTGTTTTGATACTGAATAGACAGGTCATTAAAATTAACTTTTTTCATTTAAATCTCCTTTTTCATTAAGGATATAAATTTGGCCTGTCTGTGGGCATTTAAGTTTTTTGTCGAGTCTGTGCCCTGCTTTAGAAATCCATCCAACGTGCTGTGCTGGATTACCTAGAACAAGACTAAAATCTTTTACAGGTTTGGTAACAACACTTCCAGCACCTATTAGAGAATAACTACCTATTGCATTCCCACAAATAATTGTTGCATTTGCCCCTACAGAGCAACCCTTTTTAAGTAGTGTTTCCTGAAATTCCTCTTTACGTTCAATTGATGATCTTGGATTAATTACATTTGTAAAAACACACGAAGGTCCTAAAAAAACATCATCTTCTATGATAAGACCATCGTATATAGATACATTATTCTGAATTTTACAATTGTTGCCAATTGTTACATTGGGACCTATAACAACATTTTGACCAATGGAACAATTTTTTCCGATCTTGACATTGCTTAAAATGTGAGAGAAATGCCATATTTTTGTTCCACTTCCAATATCAACATTATCGTCAATGTATGAACTCTCATGAACATAATAATTAGACATTAATTTAAACCCTCAAGGACTTTCAATACATCAATAGCCTCGTCAACATCAGTATAACAGTCATCCAAATCCAAAATTAATTTCTTAAACGCTATCATTTCATTTGTTAGAGGATCATTAAGTTTTTGGTAACTAATTGGAGAAAACTCAAGAATATTTTTTTTAGCAAGGACTCGCTCATTAAATTGAGTTTTAGCAATCATTAATTTCTCATTATCTTTATTAGTGTCTTCAAAAATAATGATCCCATTCTCCCCATAAACTTCAAATCTTTGCTGTTTATAAGATGATGCCCAGTCAATATCAATTTCAACACTTATATCTGCTATATCAAAACTAATGCTAGCTGAATCAGTATTTTTACTAAAAAAGGACTTCTTTAAACATTGTAAGTTTTTAATATTTCTGCCATTTGCCAATGAAAGTGCCATAGAAATATCATGAGGTGCAAATGACCAGATCACATCCTCATCAACACGAAGAATTCCAAAACTTTTTCTGTAAGATTTTATTCTTTTGATTGCGCCAATATTTTCTTTTGAAGCATGCTCTTTTAAGCTCTTAAATGCATCGTGATAATGCATCAAGTGACCAACCATGATTTTTAAATTATTTTTCTCAGCAATCTTTTTTAAGTTATAGGCCTCATCTAGTTTTAATGAGATCGGCTTTTCAATAAAAACATGCTTACCACAGCTTAGAACTTTTTTAGCTATTTCAAAGTGAGTATCTGATGGAGTGGCAATTGTAATACCTCTAATAGATTCATCATTTAATAAAGTTTCAAAATCAACTTCGGGTAAATTATATTTGTGTAAGAAATCTTTTCTAACAATATCATTAAAATCATGGACTCCAGAAAGTATTTCTAATTTAGACAGTGTTTGGGCGATATTCTTTCCCCAATAACCGCATCCAATATGTGCAATCAATTTTAAATAACCACAACTTTATTATGACTATCCTCAATATGTGTTCGTATGGAACCAGACGAATCAACAATTAGCTCAGAGTTATCATAGAGAAATTCAACATCAATATTATCATGAAGGGTGTTCACAAGGACAATGTCATAACTGGAGAGTTTTGATTTAGTAAGGTCAATTGATTTTGCTTTAAAGTTATACTTTCTCATCTTAGGAAATACAGGGACATGAGGATCATGATAGTCAACAGTTGACCCATTTTTGATCAGCTTATTGAAAATATCCATACTTGGACTCTCTCTGCAGTCACCAATATTTTTTTTGTAAGACAATCCAACACATAAAATTTTAGAATTTGAAAAACATTTTTTAATATTATTTAGCTCTTGACTTACCCTTCTAATAACATAATCTGGCATTGATTCATTTACTTCTCCAGCAAGCTCTATGAACCTAGTATGGACACCATATTCTTTTGCTTTAAACGTTAAATAAAATGGATCAATTGGGATGCAGTGCCCACCGACCCCTGGCCCAGGATAATATGGAGTAAACCCAAAAGGTTTCGTTGAAGCTGCATCAATAACTTCAAATAAATTTATATCAGCCTGCTCAGCAAAAAGTCTAAGCTCATTCATTAAACCGATATTTACAGACCTTTGAATATTTTCAATTAATTTACATAATTCGGCAGCCTCTAAAGAAGATACTGGGACGACATTTTCGCAAATTAGCGAATAAACACTTTTGACCATGTTAAGACATTTCTTACTGTAACCAGAAATTACTTTAGGTGTATTTTCTATTGAATATAACTTATTGCCTGGATCCTCTCTCTCAGGTGAATATCCTAAAAAAATATCTTTCCCAACCTTATAACCTTCTGCTTCAATTAGCGGCTTCACTATCTCTCTTGATGTACCCGGATAGGTAGTGCTTTCAAGACATATCAGAGTATCTTTAGATATGTGTTTTATAATTGATTTGAGGGAGCCTTGCACATATGATAAGTCTGGCTGATGGTAATTATTTAGTGGCGTGGGCACGCATATAATTATTGAGTCACATTTTTTTACTTCGTTAAATCTTGATGTTACGAAGAATGTCTTTTTCTGAATAGCACCCTTGATATTTTTATCTACTAATTTACTTAGCGGAGAGACACCTCTTGAAATCATTTTAGTTTTGGATTCATCAATATCAAATCCAATTACATTTATACCTGAAGATAAAAAAGCTTTGGCTAATGGAAATCCAACGTAGCCAAGGCCCACAATTCCAATCGTTGATTTACTATTTAAACCTTTCATATATTCTTATTAGTAGGAAATTGGGGATATTATATTCTAACTAAAAAAATATAACAGTGGAGGCTGAAGCCGGAATCGAACCGGCGTAAACGGCTTTGCAGGCCGCTGCATAACCACTCTGCCATCCAGCCTAGAAACTAATTATATACACTCTAATAGAAAAAAAATTATCTTAATTTAAAAGTATTGCTTGTATACGTCATGCCTGTCTTAAAAGATATTAGCAAGCTTAAAAATAGAATAAATGAAGATATGAAAATTCCTAGACTTAAACCATAGCTAAATGAAAAAAAGTAGGCTCCAATAGCTATAAATTGAATTGTTGTCTTAATCTTTGCAAGAAAAGTAACATCTGATGCAGTTTGAATATTATTAGTTGCTGTGAACTCCCTCAATCCCGAAACCCAAAACTCTCTTATTAAAATCAGCATGCTCATTAAGCCGATAAAATAGTCATTTGTAATTATTAATATTGCCAAGATTGATGAGGTCAGAAGTACTTTGTCAGCAATTGGATCTAAAAGCTTTCCCAGAGATGACTCTTGATTAAACTTCCTTGCAAGAAAACCATCAAAATAATCTGTGATCGAGCAAAAAATAAATATGACTAGAGCTGATAAGTACATCTCAAAGAATACTGATAATATAAAAATCACTGGACCTAGCAAAATTCTAAGATATGTTAGCAACATTACGAAACTTTTCATGGTAACTTTAATTGCTTGATTTCATTAGCAATTCTTTTATTTATACCCTTAATACTAATCAAATGGTCTATTTTAGAATTTAGAATAACATCAATAGATTTAAATTTATTAAAAAGTCTCTCTTTAGTTTTTGGGCCAACACCCCTTACGGAATCAAGGATTGAAGTTTTCACATTTTTTCGTTTAGCAATTCTGTTTGCTTTGACAGCAAATCTATGAGCTTCATCTCTTGCTTTTGTTAAAAGATTAAATAGCTTAGTGTTAGCTTCTATTGACTCTTGACCATAAGTTGAATAAATGCTCTCTGTAAGAGATTTTCTTTGGGATCCTTTCTCGATTGCCAGTATAAGGATGTCTCTTTTTTTAATCTCAGAAATAACTGCTTTCAGTTGGCTCTTCCCACCATCAAGCAACAAGATACTTGGATTCTCACCTGCCTTTTCTAATCTTTTTTTAATTGCAAATACTATTGATCCAGGGTCATTTCCACCTAGACTTTGCGGAAGATTATATGCACGATATAGCTTTTTATCTGGACCATTTACATTGTATCTTATGATCCCAGCTTTTGGATTGCTACCTGCATGATGGCTAACATCTACACAATCTAAAGTTGGATTAGAAATATTTAGCTTAAATTTTTGCTTTAATTCATCAAAGGCAATTTTAAAAGGAGGCATCTTGTTTTCTGCATTTATGATTGTTTGTTTAGAATTTAACTTTGCTAAATCCACGAAACCTCTACTGCCTTTAGGTGCTTTTGAAAAAATACTAACTTTCTTATTAAAGGTCTTCTCAAGTGCTCGTTGAAGTAATTTTCTTTCTGAAATTTTATTAGCAATCATTATCTTGTTTGGAATCTGACTCTTATGTATGTAATTATGAAAAATTGCTCTTCTAAAAATATTGTCTACTTCTGATGATTCATTAGAATCAATTAGGTAAGTCCTAGTGGATCTTACTTTGCCCTCTCTTACTGATATTTTGGCAAGACCAGTTTTCTTTTCAAATGAGCAATGCCAAATATCTATATCCAGTGGATAAACATTGATGGATGTCTCATCTTCCAGCGAAATAATGCTTTCAAGCCTTTTTTTATATCTATCTGCTTCCTCAAACTGAAGTAATTCTGAATGCAGTTGCATTTTTTCCTTTAGAATTTTTTTTATATGTTTTTTTTCGCTAGTTAAATATTTTTGCGCTGAAGATATGTCTTCAGAATAATCTGACTTGCTTATCAAATTAACGCATGGCGCACTACACCGCTTCATTTGATACTCAATGCAAGGTCTAGATCTATTGCTAAAGGTACTATTTGAGCAATTACGTAGTCTAAAAATTTTTTGTAATTCTTTAATCTGATCACGAACTAGTCTTGCATTTGTATATGGTCCAAAGAAATTTTCATCGATTGCCTGCTTGCTTCTTTTTAAATGAATGGAAGGGAAATCATGGGAACCTAAAAAATAGATAAATGGATAAGTTTTATCGTCTCTTAAAAGAATATTAAACTTAGGCTTATATTCTTTGATAAGCTGTTGCTCTAGTATTAGAGCTTCTGTCTCTGAGTGCGTCGCAAATGTCTCTACTTTAATGGCTTGCTTTTTAATTTGCTCAGTTTTTCTGTCTTTAATTGCCGGGGTGAAATAAGATCTTACTCTTTTATTAAGATCTTTTGCCTTACCAATATAAATTATCTTTGAGCTATCAAAAAATTGATATACCCCAGGCTTATTTGGCACATGTGATAAATCTTTGATCATTAAGTTATTATAAAAGGCTATTTATTTAAAATTTTTTTAGCAACTCTTTTGCCTGCATTTACACCAAATTGATCAAAAGGATTAATTTCAAGCATAGCTGCGGTAACAAAAACTCTATATTCCCAAAAAGCTATAAGAGCACCTAATGAAAAAAGATCTAAATTACCTAGTGAGAAAAAATTTCCTCCAATATTGCTATTGGCCGCATCCATCCCTTTTTTGAATTTTATCTTTCCTGATAGTAGCCTGAATTGCCCATCAGCTTGAGAATTTAACAGTGCCGAGTGACTGCTTCGGCTTGCAATGAAATCAGCTGAAGTTTCAGAGGTACCTTGATGCAAGAGTTGGAAATAAGAATGCTGTGCTGTTGGGCCAAACCCACCATAAATAGTTTGACCTGTATACCTGAATATTGACTCAGGATTATTTGGCTTACCAAGAGACTCCATTTCAAGTTGCTGGAGATAGCTTGTGATAGATCTAAGCTTCCAGTTATAAGAAAGTATGACTCTGTTTTTTTTACCTAGGAAGTTATGAGACCAAATATCATTAAAAACAATATTTTTAAGAGCACTTTTTAAAGTTGATTCTATTTGAACATTTTCATCAATACTTGCTGCTCCCATAAGAAAATTCCTAGACTCATTGGGAAGAAGAACTGGAGAATTTACCTGTGACCAAATTGAGTAACGTCCTCCAACACTTTCTGGAAAACCTATAATGTTTTGTTCAACAAAACCGAGTTCAATTGCCTTGCTCTTGTTTGCAGTGATAGCAAATAGATTCTTCTTGACTATATTTTTTGGTAGCCATGAATGAGATAAAAGCACTTCATCAGTTGAAAATGATTTGCTTATAAATACGTATAAATTCTTTTCCTTGAGCCTTGGCTTTACTAAACTCAAGAACTCATCTTTATCTGGTCCAGTTATAAAAAATAAATTGTCTTTTGTTTCAGTAAACTCATGCAATAATTTTGGCCCCTCATAAGAGCCCCCTATTCCAAAAACAAAAATATTTTTATAAGAATTTTCTTTTATTTTTTTTGAAAGAAAGTTTGATGCACCTATTGAATCAAAGTCACTATTTTTTTGGGATAGGTCTCTATAACGATGATGGAGAGCTGCCCTTTTTTCAGTGAAATTAACCTCTTTACCAT
>MDSZ01180466.1_pt1 | contig 32333 bp, 33 predicted proteins | sample 811201 | NCBI WGS metagenome assembly MDSZ01 (sample SAMN05326647, study PRJNA326480) | marine metagenome | isolation source: seawater | place: Indian Ocean: North | collected 2010 | reverse complement strand
TATAGGAAGCCGGTAAATGTCGGGACCAGATAAGCAAGATTACGAACCCACAGAAGCTGAAAAAGCGTCTGCATCAGTTGCTCTCGCAAACTACAACCGGTTCAAACAGATGTATGAGCCTCAGTTGTTGGCTATGCGAGACAAGGCAGCGAAAGGTGACCCCTCTCAAATTCTGAGAGCACGCGCCAATGCAGACACTATGCAAGCCTTGACCCAGCCTTCTTATCAAGCAGCTCAGTCACCGACGTATGCGTCTGATCTGAGTAAAGCGACGCAAGGCCAGCTTGGTATTGCAAGCACTAGTGGCAAGAAAATCCAGAACACGATGGGTAGCAATGTACTTGGTGTTGCTAGGAAACAAGAAGCTGACGCCACTACCGGCATGTCGAAGCTGTCTCGCATCGAGACTAGTGAAGCCTTGAACCGAGCGAAAGCAAACCAACAGGTAGCACAGGCGAAAGTAAATGCGGGTGTCCAGCTTGGCACTGCGATGTTTATGCAGGGTATGGAAAACCGCGATTCGGGCGGTACGTTTTTTACAGGTAAGCAAACCAGAGGCCCAGACAAGGGCAAAGATATTAGCTCTGTGAGTGAGCGTTGGAACAACTTCTGGGGATAATTTATGGCTTATGGATATGGCATAGGTGGTCTTAGCCAAGACCAGATTGCTGCTCTGGAAGCACAGGGCTATGACACTTCAAATATGCGCGGCGGCAGAGGCGGTGCTGGTGCTGGCGGCGACTACGTGAGCAACCTGCCTGCGGTAGATGATCCAGCGGAAGCGTACGCCCAGATTACTCGCGGCGAGTACAACGACTTCATGAATAACTACAGTCAGTTTGAAGAAGATTTGTTGAATCGCGCCCTGACTGATACGAGCTTGATTGATCAAGCCCGAGAAGATTCAGCGATGGCTGGCGATATTAGTAAAGGAATAGCAGCGCGTAATGCATCTCGTTATGGTGCTCGTCTTACACCTGCGCAGCTTAGAGCTACGAGGAGAAGTATCGACAGAGGCACAGCTCTAGGGGGCGTGCAGGCGCTGTCTAATGCTCGTATTGCACAGAATGAAGCTAACACTGCTTTGATGGCCGACTTGATAAACATCGGACAAGGTCTAAACCGCAGTAGCCAGACTCAATTAGGCAACGCGGCCCAAGACCAGAAAAGCCGAGAGATGGCTTATGACAGCGCCAAAGCAGCTCACAAAGCTCAGACATACAGCACGCTAGGAACAATGGGTGCGATGGCTATTTTTGCCATGGCATTTTAGGGGGTAACAAATGGCTAGCGCACTCGGCAGTCTACCAACACTGCTTAACTACATGCAGAACCGGAGCTATCAGCGCGACCGGTTAGCCCAGTACGACGAGCAACTGCAACTTCAACGAGATCGAATGCAGGCCGATGCGGATTATCGAGCCGCTGATCTTGCCGCACGAGAGCGACGAGACAAAATTTCGGCGAGACAGGCCGCTGTTGGCGAAGGCAATCTCATAATCAATCAGGCCGTCGAGGCAGATAGAGCTACGCAGTTCGGGCAAGAACAAACTACACTCGCAAACACAAGGGTCATGGACCAAGTTGTTCCTGGTCTTGGAGATTCGATTACCCCAAATAGATATGGGGGCTGGGATATTTCTGAAGAAGGCATGAATACATTGCTTTCGCAGTACCCCGAACAAGCTAAATACATTGCAACGCAAGCCGCAGGGTTCAGAGCCTTGAATGACGGCGTAGATAACTATGACGGATTTACGGGTTTTACTCCGATCACTCAACCAGACGGGTCGATAGCGTATGCAGTTGGTGTAGCCAACGCTAATACATCTGGCCCGTTGGCGGCTGGTGGCAGTACGGCAGACGACGCTGAAGTTACGCTTATACCAGCAGCAGAGATGCGCAAGATTTTTTCTCAGGGCTTGTCAGCGGTTCACAATAATGGCGGCAGAGACTCTAAAGCCTTTCAAACAAGAGCGTTAGGCGACGTTTTTCTAGATCAAGCCCCATTCCGTGATCCGATGGAACAAGCAGCGGGTGCTGCGTTGGGCGGCACAGCCTCACAACTTTCTCAGGCTGGTATGCCCGATGGCGTAGATGCCATTCGTGGGACAGCCTTGAATCTTGGCGAAGCTAGTTACGATGATCTGGCTACGATCTTGAGAGACAACGGGATGACGGACGAGGAGATCGAGGCTACCTTCCCACGAGCTCAGACAGAGCCCCAGCAGGTAACTACTAACGAATCCGAAGACCGAACTGGTTTATCTAGAGATCTGACAAAACTGCTGAAAAGTCGGGATCAATTCCGCGAGGTAGCGGGTTCTGAGCCCGATCCAAATCTGCCTGAAGAGGTCCGACTTTCTTACTCTGGTAGAGCAGAAAGAGGCGCACAGCTAGCGCAATCAAAAGAAGAAGAAATTAGAGAATATGCTGCGGGTCTCGAAGCTGAGATTGCTGACTTAGAACGCCGCCAAAAAGGTAACCCAAGAGCCCGAGCGATATTTGATCAAAGGATTGCAGAGAAGCAGAGGGACTTTGAGTTTTTAAACCCAACAGCCGTAACTCCACAGTCTGACCTTGATGGCATTGATCCACCAGATCAGACGATCACTCTTGGCAATATGAGAGAGCTTATTGTCGAGAAAGGCTGGAAGCCTACTGAAGATCAGGTTAACCAAACAGCAGATCTGTTAAAGCGATCTGGCGTGCAATCGGTGATGGATATTCCTGCCAAATTGCGGCCCAGAGAAGTAACCCTTGCTATGACGGTGTTGGCATCGTCCCAAGAGCTTGACCCTGCCCAGCAGGTAGACCTGATTAACAAGATGGTCAACTTCGCTTCGTCGGGTGACACGACATATGGCATCCCGCAGGTGGCTGATGATGTGAACTCTGCGCAAAACACAGTTATCCGAGGACTTGAATATGACCTTGGCGTGCAGAAATTCAATCAGGCTACCGCCGAAGCTTTTGATGATGCTGTTATGGAGAGCAATGCAGAATTAGCGAATTTGGCCCAGAGGATTAATGACCCAGAGGTTGATGACCCAGTAAATGATGCACAAGTTATCACTGGTCTAGCTCAGTTCAGAGCTAACTTTGAAGACCTTAGAGGCCCGAGAAAATTAATCGCCGGTCAAGGCTACAAAGAAGGCATAGGGGTACTTCTTAAAAAGTTTGCTGCTGATAACGCGCCCAACAGTATTCTCGAACGTATTGAAAATATTTTTCGGCGTGATCCTAGAACTGATATGTATGTCAATGACCCAATCACGATGCTTCGCAGAAACGAAGACGGTGATTACGCCTTTGTAGATCCGTATAGCGGTGATGCGATTGTTGAAGGGGTAATTCCGAGGGGCATGATGGTAGATCTGTTCGGTCCTCAATACGAAGATTTCATTTCTGAACTTGCTAATTTACAAGCGCCAGTGGAATTCTAATGGCCGAAAGGGATGTATATCTCCAAGGACTCATTGCAGATCAGGTACTAGGGCAGGAACGCTCACTACAAGCTAACGAACAGTTGGTTGCGGAACAGGCTGCGCAGGATGGCGACCTCAGTCGTTTCAACGAAGGAAAGCCACCAATTAGAGGTGCGTTTGAATCGGGTCTGCGATCTGGTGCAAATAACTTTTCTGCAAATATTGAGTACTTCAAAGCCCTTGGCAACACTCTAGTTGGCGACGAATATGGCGCTGAGAGAAATCTCAGACGCGCAAGAACTCGTGAGCAAATGGCCGCACGTTCTGTGCAGGGCTTCGAGACTTTCGAGCAGTTCAAAGACGAACCCACCTTCGGTGGTTTTGTAGACCAAGCTCTTCTAGCTACTGGTCAGATGACACCTTATGCAGCAGAGACGATAGCAACCGGCCTTATTGGTTATTTCACTGGTGGCGCTGGATTAGCAGCGATAGCCGGTAAAGAAGCTATAAAGCAGGGCATGTCTGAAGGTGCGACGGCGGTAACCAAGAGACTAGTCAAAGATCTGGTATCTAAAAAAGCACGCGGTGAACAACTCGACATGTTCGAGGAAGAGGCCGCAGACGCTGTTTATCAGGCATTTAGAGCAGGTAGCAAGCGCGGCACTGTCCTTGGGGCAGCGGCTGGTACTTATCCGCTAAACACAGGTGAGAGCTTCGGCGAGTTCGATGATGCAGGTGTAGACATGTCAGCCGAGCGAGCGTTGCAATCTTTAATGATTGGTGCTGGTTCGACCGCCATTGAGATCGGCAGTGAAGCCTTTGTATTTGGCAAGTTGGCAGCTTTGGCGAAAAGCAAAAGCAGCGCCGATTCCGATCTATTGAGCATATATGCGAAGAACTTAGGCACAGGCGTCGGGCTTGGCACGGTCACCGAGGGTACGACTGAAGTAGCCCAAGAAGGTCTCCTGGTTGGCCAACGCTTGTCAGTAGACGAGAACTACACCCAAGACGACGTGAACCTCCGATTAGGTCAAGCCTTCTTCCAAGGTGCTGTCGGTGGTGGTTCGTTTGGTGGCGGTGGCGCAACTCTCGCAACAGCCCCAGAAGCGGTCAATCGAATATTCGGTAAGGCCCAAGAGCTGTCCCGTATGGGCCGCAACATGGAGCTTGATGATTCGATAACTACCGAACAATACGGTGGGCTCGATACTCTTTACACCACTCCTGAATCCCAAGCTGACATCAATGCCCAGCTCGATGCTATGCAAGATGACGGGTATGGCAAGCAAGCTGTATGGGTAGCGGGTGAGAATGCCGCTGGTGCTGATGCGCCAGAGCAGGGAAGAGTCAAACGAAACGGGCAAGACGTGTACTACGCCTTCATCAAAGGGCGCGGCACTATCTTTTCTCCAGATGCCAAAGTCGTTAATGATGTTATTACTCAGAACGCATCTGACGTTTCATTAGCACGAGCTCTTGGTTACAGCGCACCGAAGTCCACATCTGACAACCTTACTCGCGTCGTTCAAGTTCGTGACGAGAACAACAATGTCGTTTCTGAAGAACTGACGACTGACGAAGGGCTGATTCAGGCTACAGAAGCTGCTGATGCACTGGCTGGAAGCAAAGGCCGAGTTAGTACTACTACGTTAGAAAGTGCGCAGGAGGAGAGAGCCAAACGATTTAGGGCAGAGCAAAGCCGTCAGATGATTATTGACGAAGACGCTCTACCTGAGAATGACCCAGATGCTACTGAAGAAATGGATCAGGGTCTGACGGAGCTGGATCTCGAAGATACTGCACTGGGGGAAGACCTGAAGCCTTATGCTCCGAGAGCGACGAGAGACACGCTTTACGAGAATACGGAGCAGCTCCGCAAAGAATACGAAAGTGTGTTTGGCCCAACTGATTGGGCTCGAAGCCCATTGGGTCTCGCCAGTGATGCAGCCTTAAAGAAAGCTATCGAGCTACAGGGTAGGAACCCGCAAACAGCGGTCACCTTGTTTATGGACGGGGATGGCAACTTTGTCATTGAAGGTAATCAGCTCGATGGAAGCCTTTACACAATTCAGGATGCTGACGGAAATCAGCGCAGACTGCCGTTAGGTGAATTTATTGTTGAGTCAATACAGAAAATGACTCGACGTAGTAGGTTCAGTCGGCCCCAAAAAGACAAGCAAGGTAATGATCTCCCATTTGTGACTCTTAAAAATAAAGAGGGGAAATCAAAAGGCGTCAATATTGCTGACCTGATAGCAACTGGTAAGCGGATAAATCAAACCGAGAGCGGAGGATCTTTTGAGGGTGGACAAGCCGATACGGATGGCCTCAGTACGATCCTTGGTGCTTTAGCCGAGCAAGGCTATACGCTGGAAATTGATGGGCAAGCTTTGCAAGGCGATGACTTACGCTCGATTCCTGACTCTTACCGCAAAGTCACTGTCGATAATAAAGGTAAGACTCTTTACGACGTATTAACGCGCACAACATCTAGAGCTACGCCTCTTACAGCGGGTCAACAAGAACAGTTGAATAACTATGAGCGGTTCATAGATGAACAAATCGAGAACGATCTCGAATATAAGCGTCTATACCGAGATTTCACACCGCAAGAATTAGATGCACGTCGCCGCGAGCTCGAAGCAGTAAAAGCTGACCGCATGAAAGACTTCGAGATCAACATGGGCTTCGCGAGGGATGAGGTCACTGACACTGCGTCTACAGCCAGTGCTGCCCAAAGAAATGTTCCTGCTGTACAAGGCGAAGATGGAGCAGGGGGCGGCAGGCCGAACGAAGAATTCCAGCGAGGTAGTGGCCCAGTATTTGCTGAAGGTAGAGCAGGACTAAAGAGCAGAGTTATTGGTGTGGGTGGCGGTGAACGCATCCAAACCAATGCCCCTGCGCCTGAAGGCGAGATTGATCTTGCTCAGTTAGGTCGGCAAGAAGGTTTCAATGCTGATCGTCTTCTAGAGATGGGAGATAACAATCCTGGTACTTCAACCAGACGCCCCGTATTACCGGACCCCGATGAAGCGGCTCGGGTAGAAGTCAAGACAGTGTTGAAGGGAGCCGCCGAGATATTTGGCTCACTCCCAGAGACTGCGGAAGGATTGCTCTCCACCATGCTGAGAAAGTTGCGGCTCGACGGCAAAGTCGTAGTTGTAACAAAAAAGGCGTTAGAGGAAGCCCAACTCGGTTACCAGCAGTTCTATTTCAACAATGAAGTAATGGCTAATGGGGAAGTAAATCCTGTTGTTGCGGCGTTGCTTCAGGACGCTCTAGAGATGGCTGTTCCTGGTATGTATGTCCCACTGCCACAACAAGATGGACCGACAGCGCACTTAATAGTTATTGATGACGGCGTATATACAACAGGGAATGAGGCAGAAATTGCTTTGTCGTTGGCCCATGAAGTTGGCCATGCAGTCTTCAAAGAAGAAATGGGGAAAGCCTTAAACAATAGAGAGCTGCGCTCAAGATTGATGCGCGACTTCCGTAAGGCTTTGGAAAAGAACCCCGAGCTATACGAGGGCTACGACGAAGACGTTCAGTTCGAGGAATGGGTAGCTGACCAAGTTGCTAAGTGGGGTGCTTCAGAACTTAAAGCTCGTGGAATTGTTCAGCGATTTTTTAAAGCTCTTGCTGACAAACTACGTTCCCTGTGGGGCTCCATAGATCCGCAGTTTAAAAAGCGTTTCGGGCAGGAAGAATCTAAAGCATTCCGAGATTACGCGAGAGAAGTAATCCGCAGGAAAGATGAAGAGACTAGGACTTCTGGCCCTAGACGCAGACCCGATTCAGCTTTCGACGCTAGCACGCAGTCGATGGATGATGCGATTAGGCAGTGGCAGGCGATGAACGCTCCAGTTCGCCTTATGAGAAATGCCGCTCTCGATGAGGCTGTTAAAAGAGCAATAAATGAAAAGTTTGCTCAATACGAACAAGAGACTTTCCAACGCAACACAAGGCTGGCGTGGGAAGGTCTTTTAAAGGCAGTACTGCCTGCTCAACAGCGGCTCCGCAGATTGGGGGCTAAAACTGGAGCTGGTATCCGCATAGCTAAGATGATGTATGGCCGTGCCGGTGAGCAAGGCATGGGTTTTGTACAACGTACAACGCTCGCTTTGAATCAGTTCCAAAGCAGGTTGGAAGATCTGTTCGGGGGTAATCTCGATTACCTCTCTTCTCAAGCCTTCAAAGACGCCGCAGCAGAAGCGGCTAGTAGCACTCCGACGTTGGAGTTGACTAACCCTGACGCAATTAAGATTCGCGTATTCCTCGAAGAAATTTATGACGACTACATTGCGAAAGAGCCAAATACAAAGATAGGGCGGCAAGACAATTACTTCCCTGTGATGCTCAATCTGGACATCATCGAACAGAATATCGATGAGTTCGCCGCAGATATTGCTCGTGAACGAGGTGACCTCACGCCCGACCAAGTAAAAGAGACGATGGTGAAAGCCATCAACAGGTCTCGCGGAGAAAGACCGGCCAACGAATCTTTGGAGAGGGGCGTCGATCCGCTGCATACGGCAGAGGAGGCGCTGGAACTTACCAAAGGCGTTAGCAGAGACACGCTCGCCAAGTACTCGAAGCCTCCAGAAGAAGTGGTGGTGCAGTACATCAGACGCACCGTGAAGCGGGTCGAGTGGAACAGAGCAACCAAAGGTGGCGATACAACTCTTAACCAGGAATTAGCCCAACTCAGCGAGAAAGAGCGAGAGGAAGCCTATCGCACTATGGGAGCATTGCTGGGTTTCTATGTGCCGATGGACGAAAGGTTCCGAGTAGCTTCGAGTCTCGCTCAGAACGTCCAGATTTGGACAACCCTTGGCCTCGCTACTTTATCTTCGATACCAGAGCTCGCGACCGCTGTTATTGCGACCCGTGAGTTCAGTGGTGTCATGGGTGGGTTCCGAGAAATCATAAATACTATCGCTAACCCGCGAGAACGCTATGAGTTTGCTCGCGAGCTCGGGGTTATAGCTAACGACAGCATGGCTAACGCCTTTATGTCAGAAGCTGATCTGCAATACATGGACGAGAAGAATCGGAAAGTAGCCGATTTCTTTTTTAAGTATACGGGCCTAGAAATATTCACGCGGTTCACACGAGTATTTGCAGCCGGTATGGCAGAAAAGTTTATCGTGAGTCATGCGATGAACCCCCGCGACAGGTCTGATCGTTACCTTAGTGAACTCGGCTTAAACCAAGACATAGTCAAACAGTGGGTGAAAAGCGGTAAAGGCTTCGATACACCGGCTGGCGAGTTGGTCAAGCAGGGGCTCCAGAAGTTTGTAGAGTCCACTATGCTTCGACCAAATGCAGCAGAGCGTCCCGTCTGGGCCTCTGATCCGCGTTACGCCATTCTGTGGCAGCTCAAGTCCTTCCCTTATTCATATGGCCAAGTCGTTATAGGCGGTGCATTCCGTGAACTGAAAGCTCGACAGATGGAAGGTAGAGCGGCGGGTAAAACCGGTGGGCAGATTGTCACTCAAGACTTGCTCCCACACCTCGCGTTATTTGGGCTGGCTGTACTGCCGTTTGCAATGATGTCGCTAGAGCTCAAGGAGCTCACCAAGTATTCCATGGGCGCGATATTGCCGTTTGCAGAAGCTGATGCAAGGGTTTTCAAGACTGACGATATGGATTGGACTGATTACTTCCTCACGGCCTATGGGGCCGCAGGAGTGTTTGGCCCATTAGCCCTTCTCTCTAGTGCTCAAACAGACATGAAGTGGGGCAAACCACCAGTAAGTGTATTTGGGCCGACCGTAGACACTCTTTATCAAGTGTTTATGAAGGGCGATGTCCAAAGAATGATTCCTATATATAACCAATTCGGCTAGGGGGTAGATATGGCTGATTATTTTGTTGTGTACAAGATGAAGATTAAGAAGGCGATCACTGGGTTGTGGGACGCACATCCGCGTGCAGTGCTCATTGGTTGCTGTGTTGCTTCATTCGTTTTAGGGCTGATGATCTAGGAGGATAAATATGCTTCAACTCGTAAGTCAGCTTATTGGTCCTATCTCTACGATCCTAGACAAGGCCATTCCAGATAAAGACCTAAAAGTGAAGCTCTGCCATGAGATTGCGACCATGGCCGAGAAACATGCGCAGGAACAGGCCATGGCTCAAATCGAGGTCAATAAGGTGGAGGCTGCTCACAAGAGCCTCTTCGTTAGTGGCTGGAGACCGGCAGTCGGCTGGACGTGCGTATTCGGCATGTTTGGAAATTTCATCACAATTCCATTTGCTAATTTCGCTCTCCAGCTCATGGAGAAGGACATTGTTATCCCGTTAGTTCCACTAGAAACCATGATGCCCGTGCTGCTCGGAATGCTTGGTTTGGGCGCAATGAGAACCGTGGAAAAGGGCAAAGGAGTGTCGAGGGACAAGTGAGGGAAGTCACTAAAAAATTAGTAGAGTGGGAAGGTTACCGTCAATATGCCTATCGTTGTACCGAAGGCGTGCTCACGATAGGGGTTGGCAGGGTAATCGAGCAAGGTGGCCCAGGATTAACTCTCGAAGAGAGTATGGTGCTGCTCGAAAACGATATAGAGCGGGTCGAGAGAGACCTTACGGATGCTTACCCGTGGTTTGAGGACTTGTCTGAAAACCGCCGTATAGCGATGGTTTCGATGGCTTTCCAGCTCGGTATGGGCGGTTTGGCGCAGTTCAAGAACGGACTCGCCAGCCTCAGATCGGGCGATTGGCAATCGGCTCATGACCACTTTATGGACTCGAAATGGGCGAGGGAACAGACCCCAAATCGAGCAGAACAGGTGTGCCAGCTAATATTAGCGGGTTAATTTTTTTGTGGATAGAGTTTAGAATAGCTAATATAATTAATACTGGGTGCTGCTATGGCTGAAAAAATTAAGTTAGTACAGGGGGATAGTCTTCCCTCTATCAAGCTGACTCTCACAGACCCTACTGATGGGGTGGCATTAGACCTGTCTGACTCTACCACAGTAGTGAAAGTCTACTTTAGAGCAGTGGGCAGCGCACAAGTACTTTCCACAATCACCTGTAGCAAGGTGGGGGGCGGTACGACCGGCGCAGTCAGATTTGATTTTTCGGGGGGCGTTTTGAACGTGCCTCCTGGACCGTACGAAGGAGAGATCGAGATCGATTTCGACGGTTCTCTCCAAACTGTGTACGACAAACTTAAATTTTTTGTTCGCGAAGATTTCGCATAGCGGAGGACACTCATGTCAGCAATGTCAGATTTTTTGGAGAACAGTCTGGTAGACCAGATTTTTCGCGGTCAGACGGCTCCAACCACATCCACCCTATATATCGGCCTATATACCGCAGCCCCCAGTGATACGGGCGGCGGCACTGAGCTGAGTGGCAGTGGATATGCTCGTGTATCTGTGACTTCAAGCCTAGCCAATTGGTCTGGCACGCAGAGCACAGGTAGCACCACAGCTTCTAGTGGCACGGGCGGCGCAACCAGTAACAACGCAGCAATTACTTTCCCAGAGCCCACGTCGGGCTGGGGGCAGGTCCAAGCGTTCGGAGTATTCGATGCCGCAACCGGCGGGAATCTCCTGTTCCACGGTTCTTTGACTATTAACAAAACAATCAACCAAGGCGACACGGTCACGTTTCCAGCGGGATCTTTGGTCGTTACGTTTGCCTAAAGTTAGCCATACACTATGTTGAATAAGGGGCGTTTTAATCAGTTTGTATTCAATGGCCGCATAGCGGTCGTTGCGAAGCTGGTTGCGCTCGCTGGTTCCTTAGTAGTCAATAGTAGTACTGCTGCTGACCTTAATCTTTCAATTCCGGTAGCTGGTAGTGCTAGCAGCAACATTGTTGTTACCGCACCGCTTAACAAGCAAGCATCACTCGCGGCGGCGGTTAGTTCGGCACTATCGGTACAACCAGTTGGTATCGATCAAGTAACTGATCTTGGTGCGACGATAGATGCAACTGCAAATCTGCCAGCAGCCTCGCCAGTTGTCCTTAATGTCGTTCGCGCCTCTGTAGATGTAAGTGCTACTGCTGAAGTCACCACTATTATGGTGGTTGAGCAAGTTCAAACTTCGGCGACTGCTATCGGCGACATTGAACTTGAGATACCGATTGATGGAACCGCCTCGCCACAGGGACAAGTGGAAGGTGACGTAACTCTCGATATTCCGCTCGATGGCAATTCAAACCTTGGCGGTATACAAGCGACAGGAACGCTTGCCGCTGATGTTGAAGTCACGGTTAACCTCGCGAGTACTGCGGATGTAGCGGTCTCGTCCAGTGGTGATATCGAGCTGGAGATCCCAGTTGCTGTTGATGCCCTCGCATCTTCGGTTGTTACTGGTGATGTCCATCTCGATATACCCATTGATGGCACGGCATCTGTATCCGCAGATACTGCGGCAGATGTACACATTACTGTTAACCTCGATGGACAGTCATCACTCGGCGGTCTTCAAACTGAAGCGACCCTCGAAGCTGACGTTCACATCACTAAGCCTCTGGGCGTCGCAGTCCTTGGGCCTGTCACAGCTACTGCTGACATTCATCTGACTAAGAATTCGGCTGCTGCTGTTGCGGCTGACGCAACGGCTGAAGCCAATGTCCGGTTGGTAATACCGGTCGCGTCTGACATCACCACCACCGAAGCCACGGTTGAAGTAGAGCCAAGGCTCCTTGTTATCCACTACTACGACAACGTCGTAGCGGCTTTCGAGGTAGATGGTGTCAGCGCATCTCAGGAAGTTGAAGAGAACTCAGGAAGTATCGCTGCGGCTGACCTGTATGTCGCCAATGCGATAGCTGATCAAGTTGTCGCGAGTGTCGTGGTCAGCGGAGTCCAAGCATCCTTTGCTGTGGAGAGTGGTGTGACAGCGGAGGTAGAGGTTGAAGTTATAGAAACATCCGAAATTAGTTACTTAATGGCGGCGTAATGGCGGTTCTTTATTCAAACAATGCGGAAACTACGATTACTCAGTCTATTAGTGCTACTGACACTACGATCCAAGTTGCGACAGGGAGTGGGTCAGAGTTTCCTAATCCTGGGGCAGGTGATCATTTTTACGTCACTCTTGTCGGGGATGACGGGTCCGGTGGGGAAGTCCTCGAAGTCGTTAGATGTACCACCAGAGCAACAGACACATTGACCGTTGTCCGTGGGCTCGATGACACGACCGCTTCAGCATTTAACGCTGGCGACAAGTTAGAGCTGCGGGTGACAAAAATTTTAATGGACGACATCCAAGAGGATGCGGCTGACGAGGCGATGGCGATGGCCATTGCCCTTGGCTAAAGGTGAAGAATGGCTACTAGCTTTATCAATGCAACAGCCAATGACATCGGTACTACCGAAACTACTGTTTATACAGTGGCGGCGAATGACAAGGCACTTTTGATTGGGTGCAACGCCGCAAACATCTTCGGTTCTATCGTGCCTTTTGACCTGATCCTCCGAAGAAGCGGAGTAGACACCTACATAGCTAAGGATCTTCGGATTCCGAACGGCGAGAACGTCGAGGTTATGAAGGGAAGAATAGTAATGGTGGCTGGTGATCAATTGGTCGCCACTGCTGGAATCGATGATGCATACGACGTAATCGCGTCGCTGCTCACGGGAGTTAAATGATGGCTGGATTTTATTCAGGCACGGATTTAGCGACACAAACTTTTTATGGGTTTCGCCTAGATAACGCTACGGGCGATCTGAATGTCGAAATTATCAATGACGGTAGCGAAGTCCATATTCCTCAGGAAGGGGCCATAGAAGCTGACGAGTACAAAGCTTGGGTCTGGAGTCGCGATACCTTGCGTTTCCAGTGGACAGATAACGGTCACTTATTGGTGAAATACTTATGACACAATTAATCGATCTCGGAAAACTGAGGTTCCATTTCGCTGGTGACTGGGCCTCTACTACAAACTACGAATCAAATGATATCGTCAAATACGGCGGTAACATTTATGTATACACCTATGCGCTGAAAACCAGCGGCCATTTACCTACTGATAACACCTACTGGGCGTTGATGGTAGAAGGCTTCAAGTTCCAAGGTGAATACGATAACACTACGCAATACCGCGTGGCTGACGGTGTTACCCACGGCGGTAAAGTCTACATCTGTGTGCTGGACTCGCAGGGCAACACGCCCCCGAATGCGACTTACTGGTCACAGTTTGCAGACGGTATTCAGTACGAAGGCGCGTACAACTCCTCTACTGCTTATCAGAAGAACGACCTTGTTCTCCATGGTCCTTCTGTCTATATCGCTAAAGTCGATACGACCGGCAATGACCCCACTGACACTACGTACTGGGATCGCTTCGTAGAAGGTGTATCAGCAGAGGGCGTCTATAACGCGGCCACAGCATATGTTCCTGGCGACCTTGTCGCCTACGGTCCTAACATTTACCGCGCTAAGGTAAATACCACCGGCAACCTGCCTACCAGCACGACTCATTGGGAGACGTTTGTAACTGGTACTGAGTGGAAGGACGCGTATGACGCAGCTACTGCTTATTACAAAGGCGACTTGGTTGTATACGGCGCTAATGTATATGTAGCAACTCAAGACACCACCGGAAATCTGCCGACAGACACTACTTACTGGGATGTCTTTACACAAGGTTTCACCTACCAAGGCGTTTGGGCATCTACGGTTAATTACATCGTTGGCCAAGTAGTTAGTTTTGGTGGATCTGTTTATCAGGCGAAGGTTGATAACACCAACGTCACTCCTGTTCAGGGTGCTTCGTGGGACAAGATTGTTCACGGGTATAGAAACCGAGGCGCTTGGACTACCGCCACAGACTATGCGACCGATGAGATCGTCACACACGGCGGCAGCACATACCTGTCGTTAACTGCACATGCATCAGGTAACTTTGAAACTGATTATGGCAACAACGAATGGGTGAAGTTTAACGGAGGTATTCGTTGGCGTGGGGCGTGGACCGCTGGTGCTGATTATTTGCGGGACGATATAATCAGAGACTCAGTCGGCACGGTTTATATTGCAACGGAAGACCACACTGCTGGTTCTGATTTTGGTACTGACCAAACAGCGGGTAAGTGGACTTTGTTTGTCGCTGGTGGTGCGAATATCCTACCTGCGATACAGGCTGGTGATCAGACTAAACAACTTAGCATTGCCGAAAATGGCTCTTCGCTAGAGTGGGTCCAAGCTGGCTACTCTGCAAATGTTTTCCACGTAGCGCCCCATGGCACTGATGCAACAACAAATGGCAAAAGCCTTGCTTATCCGTTTGCGTCAATCAAGTACGCTTGTTCGCAAGTTCCTAGTGGTGCAACAGCAACCATCTATGTCAAGAACGGTACGTACGACGAGCAATTGCCAATTGTTGTACCGCCCAATGTAGCGATTGTCGGTGACAACCAGCGTACGACTATTATTCAGCCAGCGTCTGGTAATTCAGATGATGGCACTACACCGAATAATGAATCCAACATGTTTGAAATGTCTGATGGTTCGATTTTGAACAAGATGACATTAAAGGGTATGACCGGTTGGAATGCTGGCAGCACTGCTGACGATATTACAACCTCGACCCCCAAAGGCGTGTTTGTATGTTTGAACTCAGCTTCACCGATCACCACTAAATCACCTTACGTCATCGAGTGTTCTGCTATTGGAGCTGGAGCCATTGGTGCTCTGGTTGATGGTGGCGTTCACACGACCGGCAATAAGTCGATGCTGTTCCACGGCTACACCATCATCTCTGATCTTGGTGTGGGCTTCTGGGTGAAAGACGGCGGTAAGTCAGAGATTGTCTCTTGTTTTACTTACTTCTGTTACTTCGGCTATGCGGCTACTGGCGGCGGTCATATTAGAGCCCTCAACGGTAACAATTCTTATGGTAACTGGGGTGCAGTCTCTAGTGGATTCGACACTAATGAGACGGCTATCGCTGGAGCGGTTGCAGGTCAGCAGCTCAACATTACGTTGAATACTGGCACGCCACTCGTTGGAGATACTGTAACGGATGACGTTATCGGTGGAACTGCGACAGTAACGAATATCCAATTAACCGCTAATAAAGTTTACGTGAAGAACGTCACCGGTACATTCGGTGTCAGCAACGCGTGTACTTTCGATACTGGCGGTACAACGTCTGCCACGGCTACTGTGGCTGGTGCGGGTCTCGAAGACCAGAAAGGTTTTGTGCTTGTAGCTGACGGGTTTGCTTCTGAGCCGCTACCAGGAATGAGCATTAGCATAGCTGGTGATACTACTAGCTACGTAATACAAAGCATAAGCGGAACTTGGGCCGGTTCTTCCAGCGAGCTGGTTTTAGTGCTGGCACAGGAGAAGGTTACCGGTTCTGCTGACAATGCAGTGATAACACTGAGACAAATGTATTCTCAGATTCGCCTGACCGGCCATGACTTCTTGAGCATCGGTACAGGCGGTGTCACGACAACTAATTATCCTGGCACTCCTTCTCAGCCACCTGCGCAAGGTAATGAGGTTAACGAGACGTTTCCTGGACGCGTTTACTACGTGTCTACGGACCAAGACGGTAACTTCCGTGTTGGTGAGTACTTCAGAATTGATCAGGCCACCGGTCGAGCGACACTTAATGCAAGTGCCTTTGACCTAGCTGGTTTGACTTCATTGAGGTTGGGATCAATTGGAGCGCAGCTCGGTGAGACAATTAATGAGTTCTCGTCTGACGGAACAATGTCGGGCAACAGTAACTCTGCTGTTCCTACCGAATTCGCGGTTAAGACGTTTGTTGAAAGTTATGCTGACCAAGCGGAAAGTGATGCTGTTACCACAGCTAACGCTTACACAGACACACAGCTCGGTAATGTTTCTAGTACAGACATACCGTTCATAGCATCGATTGCAACTAATACAACGATGCCATCAAATTCCATGCGTTTCTCGATGGATACGATCACCGTGAATAGCGGTGTCACTTATACGATCCCCACCGGATCTTATCACTTTGTACTTAACCCAGACGGCTTCGCGCTGTTCAATTAATAGGACTTTATTATGTCTAAGATAGTAGTGGATGAAATCCAAAAGAGCGGTGGGGTCGCGCTTACTCTTCCTACCGCAGATGGAAATGCAAATGAAGCTTTGACTACCGATGGTTCTGGCAACTTGTCTTTTGCCTCTCCAGCCACAGTGCAAACAGTTAAATACTCGAAAGCATTTGCCCTCTCGGGTAGCACGAGCCCAGCTTCTACAAACAAAATCATGTGGACCGACGTAAAGTCAGGTATCAGTACTGACGACATTATCTTTGTTCGCATCGAAGGCAAGTTAGCCTCTGACTCTAATTTCAATATCCGTATGCAGGGTGCTGATGCTAGCGGCAACGCGATTACAAACGGTTACCTCGGCGCTGGTTGGAACGAGTATTACAACGGCTCTAGTGAGACAAGCAGCACTAACCATAACAGCAACAACGGCTACCTCTATTTTCCTGGCTACACGACTGCGTATGGCTCTAACTCGGATAGCTACGGCTACGGTATCGCGTTTGTTTACGAGGCGTGTGTCCACAAGTACGGCAGCACGGGTGGCCATCATCACAGGATTAATTACTGGTATCAGCAGGATACAAGCTATGACTATCCCAACCACGGGATGATGGCTTGGAATAGCTACTCTTCTAATACGCCACCTGCAACTTGGCACGGTATTCACATTTACCCAAACAACGGCTCGTGGAATACCAGCAATCACAACAACGTAGTGTCAGTTGAGCTGACCACCAACAACGCTTGATAGGTGGGAGGTAATTAGCTATGGCTAAATTAGAAGTAGAAGATCTGGAGATAAAGGGAGATTTCGTGTCAGCGGAACTCTCTTTTACCGGTACAGGGCTTTCGCGTGTTCTCCCAGACGGGACAAAAATTCCGATCTCCGAAGAAAAAGCGAACGAAATTTTTTCAATCCCAACCAGCGCCACGGGACAACAGCAGTACACAGGTAGTGGAACTTACAGTTGGATTTGCCCTGCAAATGTATACGCTGTAGACGTTGTTTGTATTGGCGGCGGTGGTGCTGGCCAAGACCAATGGGCTAACCCCGCTGGCGGTGGTGCTGGGCTCGGTTGGAAAAACCAAATTGCTGTAATTCCTGGACAGTCCTACACAGTACAGGTTGGTGCAGGCGGTACTTCCACCTCGTCTGGCAACTCAGTCCAAATGAAAGGCGGGAATTCTTACTTTATTTCCGAGACAACTGTTTCCGGTAAAGGCGGTGGAAATAACAGCGGCTCTGCCTGTTATGCAGATGGGCCTCAGGCCAACAACAATACTGGCGGCGGGTTTGTCGGAGATGGTGGCGGTGCTGGTGGTCATGCGCCGAACTATCAAGGCGGCGGCGGTGCTGGCGGCTATAGTTCTCGTGGTGGCAACGGCTATGAGCAGCAATTTCCTGGTTGGAATACCGATGGCGGCGGTGCTGGCGGCGGCACTTACTATTCTTCCACCTACGGAACCGGCGCTGGAGGCGGCACAGGGTTAAATGGCGACGGCCCAATTAATGGTAACCAGCCTTTTTACAACCCGTTTACTGGTTACAACAACACTCAAAGCCATGGCAGCGGTGGATCTGGACGTGCTGGTGGCGGTAATGGTTATTACGGAGAGAACCCATTCTCTGGCACTGGTCAAAGCTCAAGCAATGTCTTAGGCGGTTCTCATGGTGGTGGCGGCGGTGGTCCAGGAACTTCTTGGCCAAGCGCATCGGGTAATGGCGGTGTAGGTGGCGTCAGAATTATCTGGGGTCCACCAGGAACACGCTCATACCCGTCGAATGCTACATAAGGAGTCAATTAAATGCAGAAATATTATCTATCTGTGAGTGGCGACGGTAGTGTAACTAGTCACCCTATAGCTCGCGAAAATTTAGTTTTAGCTCTGGGTGATATGTCGGACGAACAGTATGCTGTTCAAGGTTATCAGCCAATTGTGAACAACCCCCCAACTCTTGAAGATGGGCAGATATCTCAGATTAATGGCTGGAAAACAAATGACGACGGTAGCTATGAATGGAACTGGGAGGTCACAGATCTTGATCAAAACCACCTGACTAATATTCATATTCGGCATCAGCGAGATATGTTGCTACGTGATACGGATTGGTCTGTGTTACCTGACAGCCCACTGTCTGCCGACGATAAGACCGCTTATGAAACTTATCGTCAGGCTCTCAGAGATTTACCATCTACATATCCAGAAGTAAAAAAACCTGATGATGTGACGTGGCCGACTGCACCATGGGAGTATGAGGAAGCTGCGATTCCCGAGGAGGAAAGCGATCCCGAATGAGAACATATTATCGATGGCTTGATGGAGTTCTCACGGATGAGGAATGTGAAGAAATCATTCGTTTCGGGACTAAAAATTTAGAAACTGCGTCTACACACGCAGAGAAAGTAGGAAACAGAGTACATAAAATCACTAGTTGGCTAAAAAGAAAAAGCCAAATTAGTTGGGTTAACGCAGGTAGTGACCTCGATCCATTGATGAGCCGGTTGGTTAATAACTTGTTGGCTGTATCGAGAGACGATTATTTTGTAAATCTTGGTTATGTAGAGTCAATTCAGTTTACGCGTTACGGCGGCGGTTTAGCGCGTTACGGCTGGCACACTGACTCATCTGCTAGTGGTTTAGCAGCAAGTCGGATTATGAGTGCGACAGTAGAGTTGTCAGACCCAGACGATTATGTGGGGGGCAACTTAAAAATTGAGATTGGGGGCCGTAGCTGGGGTGCAGAAAAGAAAAGAGGAAGAATGACTATTTTTCCTTCTTGCTTCGCACACAAAGTAACGCCGATCTTGAAAGGCACAAGGCACTCGTTAGTTTTATGGGCTCACACAAAAGAGCCATTGGAAGAACGATGTTAGAGGGCCGCAAGTTAGAATTGTTTGAAAGCCCCGTGTATGCGGGGGAATGCCAGAACTACGACATTTGTGAAGAGATCTGTGCGCTAGCGGCTGAACATGAAGAGCAGACTAAAAATTTGCGCCTTATATCCGATGGTTGGGAGGCACAGGCAAGGACTGATGATAAAGAACTGCGGGGGAAGAAAGGAGTAACTTCCCACGGGACAAATGACCAGTTGCATTTGCTCGAAGGGTGGGAACGGCCAACTAATTTAATTATTAGTATGGCCAAAGAGCTGCTCAAGCACGTTGACCGAGAACATTGGTACTCGTCTAGAGCTGAGATAGAAAGCATGTGGTACTCGATGTACCCAGAGGGAGGATACATACCAGAGCATATTCACTCCAATGTTGCATTTAGTGGGGTGTTCTATGCGAAAGCTGAAAATGATGCTGGTAGCTTAGTATTTCATGATCCAGCTTGGCATTTGAAGTCATCGGTATGGGTAAACGATGCTCCTACCCAAGCGATAACGAAACGACAACTGCCAGTTTATACGGGTGTGATGTTGTTGTTTCCTGGTTGGTTACCGCATTCAACCATGCCAAATAACTCTGGTGAAGATCGAGTGATTGTTGGTTTTAATTTGGGCTTTTGATATGACGCTGAAGGAGTTCATAAAACCGATACATGACAGGGCAGAACATCACCCGATGGCCCAGAGCATGATAAAGGGAACGATTAGCGTCGAAGCATATGTGGACCTGCTGGCTAATCTTTTGATCGCCTATGGCGATATTGAGAGTAAAGCGAGGCGGGTTGGCTGGATTTATCAACTAGATGGGATCAGCCGTTTCACGGCGATGTTGGAAGATTTAGTAGAGCTGGTAGCGGAGCACGGTATCAAGCCTACCATCTACAACGACTTTATCGCTGAGTACTGCGACCGTGTGTGGCAGCAGTCGAGAGAAGGAACGCTGGCTCATGTGTATGTGCATCACATGGGTGACATGTTTGGGGGGCAGATGCTGAAAGACAAGCTCCCAGGAAAATGCCGTAGGTACGTATTTGAGAACAAGAACGATCTGGTAGCTCGAATACGGGAAAATTTAGTACATGACGAAGCAAATATGCAGGAAGCAGTGGCTGCTTTTGACTTTGTAATAGGGCTGTATGACAGGGTCACTAGAAAGCACCATATTCACTAGCCTAGAAGGGGCGAAAAAGTGGCTTGTTTCGGAGCTTTCAGAGTACGAAACATACGATGAAGGCCACCGCTATCCATGGGATAATTACCTATGGAGATCTGAGAAGTTTAGAAGGGCGCATCTGGATGTAGTGGATGCGAGGGATACGAAGAGACTGTACATGATGCATCTCACCGTCTTCCCACACACCGACGATGGATCGCCGGTCTTTGGCTTTGACTTGATAGCTGGGCCAAAGAAAGTAACAGGGGCTTTTCATGATTTTAGTCCTATCGACGAGAATCATGAAATGCTCTTGGGGTTCGAGGAGCGGGTATCACCGCTGACTTGGTCCAAGAAGCGTGAACTGCCCGAATGGGCGAGAAACATTTTTAGTAAAGACATGGTTAGTGCAGGATTTATAACCGATGTCGAAGAGCTTGAGTCAGTAATAGGGTTGGTAAAGAGCAACCTTAAATACTACTTGAGTAAAGTAGGTGAGAGGGGCGACAAAGATTTTACCGATGCACAAAACAAGTATTGTTTTTGGCAGAAGCAAAATCCCCATACACCGAAAGTCATGGCTGCGCTTGGGTATCAGGATGAGGAGGTAAATAAGTTTATTCAGGAATGTTTATTTCCTGAAAAGTGAGCGTGATACATGCCAGTTGCAGAAGCACTAGCAGTGGTGGCAGCAGCCAACAGCGCATACAAAACTATTAAGACCGCCGTCGGTAATGGCCGAGACCTTGCCGACGTTGCCGGTGTCCTCGGTAAATTCTGGGATGCTAAAGAAGAGCTCAGTGCTCTCGAACAAGGCACTGCCCACCCCAATATCCTCGCAAAAACCTTCGGCGCTAAAAGCGTCGAAAATCAGGCGCTTCAGATCACCCTTCACAAACATAAGCTTCAGACCTTGGAGGTCGAGCTGAAAGACACGTTTGTGTACACGGGCAATGGTCACCTTTGGGAAGACATGATGAAGGAGCGACGGGCTATCCGTCAGCGCAACTTTCAAGCAGCTAAACGCAAAGCTGAAAACCGCAAACTTTACGCCGACATAGCAATCATTATGGGGGCCACTCTTATTGGTGGCCTCTTAATTTCGTTCGCGATTGTTTTGTTCACTGGCCCATAGGTAGTAGTCAGATGACCGATGAAGAATTGAAGAAAGCCATTGATCAAGCCGCCAGACGAGGCGCAGAACAGGCACTCAAGAACATCGGTCTCGCCGATGAAGAGGCATACCAAGATATGCGCGAACTTAGAATGCTGCTCGATTCATGGAGGGGTACGAAAAAGACGATTGCTAGGACGTTCTTGCAGTTCGCTACTACAGCGGTGCTGTCGGCTGTCCTGGCAATTATCTGGATGCAGGAAAAAAGCTTAGGAGGATAAATGGCAGTCTTTAGACTAGAGAATTTTGCAGGTATAGCACCAGCCAAATCAGCGCGACTGTTACAAGGCGGTCTTGGCCAGAAAGCCGAGAACATGACTTTCTCCTCTGGGCGCATTACGCCCCTACACGCTGACTCTACCGAGTACCAACTAGTCAGTGGCTTGATTAAATCGATTCATCTTTATGAGCGTGTTGGGCAACCGGATGAGTTATTCCAATTTACTGATGCAAATGTGCAGGCGCTGCAATCACCGATAGCTTCGGACACTCATGAACGGGCTTATTGGACAGGCCAAGACTTCCCGAGGATGGGTGATTACTCGGGCATGATATCTGGAGGAGGCGCGTATCCCAACGTGTCATACCGTCTAGGGGTTCCTGCCCCGAGCGCAGCTCCTACTGTTGCTTATGACACGACTTCTGGAACAGCTAGCGAGGATGAAGAGATTCAAGACTTCTCTTACGTCTACACATTCGTTACTGGTTTTGGAGAGGAGGGTCCACCCAGTGCTCCCTCTAGCATCATTACATGGACCAGCCCACAAGTAATAAAAGTAGATATGCCATCTACGTCGAACCCCTCAACGGGTAATCACAACCTTAGCACTGGCGCTAGAAAACGCGTTTATCGAGCCAACGCCGGTTCAAACGCAGCGTACTTTCAGCTAGTAGCAGATGTGCCGTATACAGAGACTTCTATAACTGACAATACGCCTTCCTCTGCCTTGGCAGAGGTTTTGCCATCCGAAGGATGGATTGGACCGCCCGACGACAACACTTCGCTGTACCCAGATGGACCTATGGAAGGCTTAATTGCTGTTGGCAATGGCGTGTTCTGTGGGTTCGCAGGCACGCGCCTGTGTTTCTCAGAGCCTTTCTTGCCACACGCGTGGCCAATTCAGTATCGCATTACCATCGAGAACGAGATCATTGGCATCTCAGCCACTAACAATGGCGTGATTGTCATGACCAAAGGGTTCCCGTATTTCGTAACGGGTACGGACCCAGCGGCAATGACCGCGATCCAAGTAGATGTTGCGCAGTCTTGCGTCAACAGAAACTCGATAGTGGATATGGGCGAGTATGTCCTCTATGCAGGGCCAGATGGTCTGGTTTCAGTGTCAAATACCACGGGCCAAGTCATCTCGCGAGAGTTCATTTCAGCAGAACAATGGAACGCAGACTTTTACCCGACAACTTTAAAGGCATTTATATACGAAGGACTTTACGTAGCATTCTGGACTGACACTACCACTAGCCCTGATACGCACGGCGGTTGGATATTTGACCCTCGACGCCCTGAGACAGCGTTCTCTACGTTCACGATGGAAGCCGATGTATTGGGTGGTTTTACCGTTAGGAGCACAGGAAAGCTTTATTACATAGATGATGGCTATATCAAAGAGTTCCAAGGTGACTCCTCTAATGAACGGGGCTACCAAACGGGTGTCAATGGGGCGACGTACAAGAGCCGCATATTTGTCAGCCAGCCGACCAGCATGGGCGCACTCAAAATTGTGGCCCAAGGTCATCCGGTGCATTTCAAAGTCTGGGCAGACGGCGAGTGTATTGCCGACCAGACCATGGTCTATGACTCTCTGACAAAACAATACAGCATATTAGCTTCGATCACTCCGTCGGGAGCCACGGGTACTCTTGGCGCGTCTCCAATTGCAAGGCTCCCCGCAAATCACGGTACTGAGTGGGAGGTCGAGGTCAATTCGGCACATGAAATAGATGAAGTAGTGCTCGCGTCTACTGTTGCGGAGTTGAATGTATGAGCGGAGGCAAGCGCACGATCAATCCGACTGTTGTTCCTGGACTACCCAAAGTCCCGTCGGGTCTATCACCACAGGCAGCACGTTATCTGGAGATGCTTACTGAGGCGGTAGAGATCAGGCTTGGTCGTCGCGGAGATCCTAGAGATGCAGCAATCACGTTCAGAGATCTTATTGATGCTGGTCTAGCGACTGAAGGCCCGTTGGTTTTTAACGGGTCCACGGGGTTTAGTGGCACTTCTATTCTTCCAACGAGTGGCCCACCAAATTCATCAATACCAACCGCTCCCACTGGCTTTCAAGCTAATGGGGCGTTCTCAAAAATCATCCTCGATTGGGACTATCCATTCGATCAGTTTTATGGGTATTCCATTACCGAGGTATGGCGGCACACCTCAGATGTACTAGGTGATGCCCAAGTAATTGGCAGCGCCACGGGAATGGTTTTCGTTGATGAGGTTGGAGAAGGCGCGTCGTTTTACTACTGGGTTAGGCACGTCAACGATGACGGGGTGGCTGGCCCATACAACAGCAACGCGGGTACGTTTGCAGAAACAGCCATCGATGTAAATTTCATGTTGGAGCTGCTGACTGACGCGATAACCGAAGATGAGTTTGCACAGTCTCTGAAAGACGAGATTGACCTGATTGATGTAATTAGGACTCAGCTATACGGAGGTAGTTACTCAAACCCCTCCGTCGGTTCTGTTATGTATGAGGTCGATACACTGCAAACTACTGTCGGCACTGTCACAAACGACATCGTCAATTTGCAAACGGTTACCGCTACTCACACGTCAGATATTACGGCTCTGAATACGACCGTTAACAATAATGCTAATGGTATAAATGCAAACTCTAACGCGATTACTGGCATACAAACCAATGTCACTAACCTGCAAGGTACAGTTACTGCCCACAGCTCGGACATCACATCATTACAAAACACCGTTAATCACCCGACTACAGGGCTAGCTGCTACATCGAATGCTTTGGCTGGCTTAACAAGCACTGTCTCTACAAACGGCACTAACATTACGGCTAACGCACAAGATATATCCGCGTTGCAAACCACTGTTAATCACCCTACTACTGGAGTGGCTGCAAGCTCGACAGCTATTTCAAATTTAACGTCTAGGGTTACGGTTAATGAAGGAGATATCACGGCTCAAGCGCAAGATATCTCGACTCTAAGTTCAAGTGTTGCCGGTCAGACCGCTTCGATACAACAAAACGCTTCAACAATAGCTAGCGTCAGTGGCGATGTTACATCCCTTGGAGCAGAGTACTCGGTCAAGGTAGATGTCAATGGCAACGTAGCTGGCTTCGGTTTGGCGAATGGTGGTAGCCCACAACAAAGCAGATTTTATGTAGCTGCCGACAAGTTCGCGATTGTCCCTTCGGGGTCAGCTCCGAGCACGTCTACTGGAACTGTGCCGTTCGCAGTGGTCACTACACCAACAACTCAGAACGGTGTGACAGTACCGGCAGGAACTTATATCCACAGCGCGATGATTGCCAATGGCACTATCAGCAGCGCAAAGATAGGTAACTTGGCAGTTGATAGTGCGCAGATTGCCGACTTAGCAGTTGAAACCGCAAAGATAGATAACTTCGCTATTACCGGCGCTAAGATCGCAAACGCGACAATCGATAATGCAAATATTAAAGACGCAACAATCACCTCTGCGAAGATTGGCACGGCGCAAATTACGACTTTGCTCCTAGACCAAGAGGCGGTCATCGTCCCACGGTTTGCGCAAGGGACACTTTCAAACCACACGTTAACTGGATCTCCAACGCAAGTAGTCGGAGTGCCATTAAGCATTAGTGGCCTGCCATCAGGGCAGAGCTGTCGAATAGTAGTTATGGCAGTAACGTCTGCTTATCCTGGCAACAACACAATTACTAATCTGAGAGCCCACATTTATTCAGGCTCTACACAGCACAACACTATCGGTGTCACGTTTGCTGATTACGGTATCAGCGTTGCTACTTTCGGATCGTTCTTAGTAGGCAACGGTTACAACCAAACAATTAGTTTACGTGTGAGCTGCACGGCCAACCCCAACGGTTCATCTACAAAAACTAATACGACTTTTGTAGGAAAGATAGTTGTTATGGCGGCAAAGCGATGAACGCATATATTCGAGTTGATGAAAGCGGTCATATCCATGGCTATATGGAAATACCTGAAGAGGATGCCGACTTCCCAGAGGATGAGATCTGGGTAGTGGTCCCTCAAATAGATATAGATCTAATGTCTTCGGATTTTATGTACAGGTACGACCATGACATGGGGTCGATCAGTCTTACCGACAAACCAATAATACCGGTCGCACCATTTACCGTTTGGGATGGGGTAGCAGGTGAGTGGACAGACCCCCGCGAGCTGCAAGAAAAGAAAGACGACAAGTGGTCGGAAATCAAGTCTGCGAGAGATGCTGAAGAGTTCAGCACGTTTACTTGGGACAGCTACACCTTTCAATGTGACGAGGTTTCACAGCAGAGACTTCAGGGTGCAGTGTTAAGGGCTCAGATTGACCCTGAACAATCGGTCGATTGGACCTTGGTAGATAACACGGCACAGACGTTCACGGCGACAGAGATCAAGCAGGTTGGCTTGGCTCTGGCAGCGCACGTCGATAGCTGTCACGTCAAAGCTCGGCAGCTTCGAGCGCAGATCGAGGCAGCAACTAGCGAGACTGAATTAACCGCAATCAACTGGTGAGGTAACCATGCACAAAGGTAAGAAGTGTAAGTTGAATGCCAAGCCCACTAAGGCTGGCGGCAAGGTAAAGAAACCCCGACGAGGGAGCACCCCGAAATGATTAAGAAACTTGGCAAAGCATTCAGGGCTAGAGTGCAGAATATGAGCGAGAAAGAGGCAGGGCAGTTCCTTGTCAGTTTGACTTGCTTCGTAATCTTGATAGTCTCGATGCCAACTCTGCTGACCTATCTATAAGGGTTCTACTAGCTGATAGACGAGGGTTCTACTAATCGCTCAGTGGTTAGTGTGCTCTGACGCACGTTTGACGCAAATCGAAATTGAATCAAATAGAACTAAATAGAAATAGCGGTAGAAATAAATAGAAGTATCGGGAACTTAATAGAACAAAATGAAGGACTTGAGGGAGAAAATCCCTCCTTCTCCGCCAATTTCTAAACCCCTGATTTCAGGGGTTTTTATTTTGAGTTGACGCAAATCTGACGCAATGCATACTGGTTCTAACGGAGTGTGCGTCAGGCTACTTGGCCCTTGACGCTTATTGCTTGAGGAGCCACGTATGGCACGTTACCTGAAACGCGGTGATAACTGGTATGTGACCGTCAGCCACAAGGGCAAGCGGTACTACAAGACGTTGCCGACCAAGCCAGCAGCAGTGGCATGGGCCACGCAGAAGAAGGCAGAGCTCACATCACCCACGGCACATGAGATTGTGGCCAGCGAGTGGACTGTGGACATGCTCCTGGACAGGTATATCAAGGAGGTGCATCCGCACCGACCGTTCGCTCGATCTAAAATGTCCACCATCAAGCTGACTGCTGAACACTTCACAGATATCCCTATCAGCTCGCTGACTCCCGAGCATATCTTCCAATATGCTGAGAAACGACGGGCAGGGTACAAGGGCCGAGCGCCAATCGGTAAGGCCACATTGAACCAGCAGCTCACATATCTCGCCCAGATGATCGAGCACGCACGTACCCTGTGGGGTGTGGATCTGCCGTCAAACGCCGCGAGAGACGCGTTGTCAGCCCTCTCAAAGATAGGTTTGGTGGGAGGTAGTAAGCACAGGGACCGCAGGGTGGCCCCTCATGAGCTGATCTCACTGCTCGAAATAGCGGAAGAGCACCGGTCAGGTTGGATGGGTCCGATGATCAGATTGGCAGTTGAGACGGGCATGAGGCAGTCGGAGATCTGTGAACTGAAATGGGAGCACGTAGACTTCGAGGCCAGCACGATCTTTATTAAGGACCGCAAGCACCCAACAGAGAAGAAGGGTAACGACCAAACAATACCGGTCAGCGAGGCAGCTCTCGATGTACTGCGAGAGTGGGGTATAGGCACGGCACATAGGGGGAGGGTGTTCCCTGATGTAAAACTGGCGAGCTCAGTATCCGACAGGTTCGCGGTAGTCAGGGAGAAGGCGGGGATCGAGGACTTACACTTCCACGATCTGCGGCACGAAGCGATCTCTCGGTTCTTCGAGAAGGGGTTGCAGATCCAGGAGGTAGCTAGGATCTCAGGCCATAAAGATTGGAAGCAGTTGTTACGCTACACCCAGCTTACGGCTGAGAGCCTAGTGTCAAAGCTTAATGGTTAAGCTGCATTTTCGCAGTCGGTCAGAATAAATTCAGCCACGTCGGTGGTCTGAAATAAATACTTCTTTCCGTTCTTGATGCGGGGGATGTGAAGCTTGTCCAAATAAATCCGTTGGTACAGCGTCTGCTTCTTCAGTCGCAGAGTGTTTGCCAGATCATCAAGATCCATTAACGGCCCATACGTCTTGGAAAGGTGGTTCCTTAGAAGAGTTTCCTTGGCGGCGTTAGACATCATAGGGTGTTGCTCCGTTCTCCTGAGTTAGTACTTTGATTTACTAGGGCTGCTGTCCTCTTCTCGTACCTCTTCGATAAGTCGAGCTAAATAAAACTCGGCCTTTTCCAAATCGATCAGGGGATGTCCTTTATAGGTGTAACGCCAGAGATACTTCTCGACGTTTCCTTTCAAGTAACCTCGAAATTCAATGGGAGACATAGACGCTTCGATAGCGTCAAGGCACTCAATGCCGTTGCCAGCATTGTAGTGAGGTGGGTGGTTCACTTGATCCATATGTCTTCCTGACTGTTTTTTATTAGCTTTATTAGGTAACGCTAATATTAATACACGATATCACGAGTAGTATTAGTTGGCAAATTAACCTGAAATTAGCTAAATAAAATAGCAACTACGGTATAGAGTTTTACCGTATCTTTTGTTAGGGACGGGGGCGTTAAATCGAAGGTCACGTCGAAGGCTTTCTTCCTAGAAAACTCTTGGAGGTAGAGGCGTGGCGCAGAGCTAAGATAGCTATACGGCACTGAATCTACGTCGAGACAGCCGAGTACCGACCCCTTAGGTATCGTTCTTTGCGCAGCGGCTGGCAGGTCTGGGTGGTCAATGACATTCAAATCAGCGCCACACTCGACCCATACAACAGAATCTACGTCGTGGCCCTTGAACACATCAGGCAGATACATCTTGCTGACTTTGGCCTTAGCGTCGGTGCTGCAATGCTTAATAGGAACGGCGCTAATTGGTGAAGGCGTAGGTGTTTTGACCATCTTGTCTTTAAAAGACTTGTCAATTTCCTCAGGCCGTACGTTGAGGAACTTCGCAAGTTTCATCACGGCTTTCTCGTTCATCTCCGTGTGACCGTTGAGGTACTGAGAAAACGCGCCTTGTGTCATGCCGAGCTGTTCGGCAGCAGTCTTTTGGGTGATGTCCAGCTCTTGCTTGCGCTGTTTCCAGAGACGCTTGAAGTTAAGTGCTTTTTGATCTGCTGCTGATTTGCGCTTGGCAGCTTCTACTTTGCTGATCCCCCGAGCACCGCTACTGGCAGTATTCATGTTGTTCCTTCCTGTGTAACTTTCACTATTCCGTCAATAAAGCCTTTCCTGGAGACGCTTTGCTCTACGGCCTGTGCGCTTGTGAAAGGCAGATGCCACTGTCCCTCGGTGAGTATTAGGACTCCTAAAGTGTGGCCGATGGCGACCATAACACGTTGTCCATACATATCAAAACGGTCGAGCCATTCCAATTGTAATTTAGAAAGCCCGAACTTTACTAATGTGGTAGGACGTTTTGGCAGTGTTACCCACTTATATTCAACGAAAAGTAGTCCTTTTGGACCGCAATATAAGGCGTCAGGTACACCGCCTGTGTACGTGTCATGAATTTTCCAGCGGTAGACGGAAGAGGGCAGTACCCTATGAACAGATCTAACAAAGCTATGTTCGTTCAAAGGGTACTGCCGTTCTCAGATTAGTGCATCGTGTTAGTCGTAGAGGTGTACAACTCTTCGGCTCGCTTGTAGTCGTCTTCACTAGCGACGAAGCCTACGTACTCTGCACTGATGTTGATCCATGAACCTTTGTCGTTTGACATAGGTACAGGTTTGAATCGCCAGATCGTAGAGAAGCGGTCGCCCCCTTTCTCGATGATCTTGCTGTTCCAGTTCTTGGACACACGCAGCTTGGAGCCGCTGAAGTCCATGATTGCTGGAGTGCTGGCAAGTTGACCTGACTCCTGATCATAGATAAGGAGCAAGTGTTGATGGTTCTCTGACACATCGAACTTGTCAGTTTCGGCAGTACCTTGCTCTGCAAGCCACTCGTTGGCTTCTTGCCGAGTACTGAACGTACCCTGCTTGCCACCACCGTGCTCGCGCTTTTTCCAGATGACGAACTCGACATTGAAGTTGACCGAGATCACATACACCTCTTTGAGCAATTGACCGGTAAGGACATTGAGGAAGTCACCCACCTCTGCACCTTCGATGTACTTGTCGTGATTTTTGTCCACCTCGTCATTCATCTTTTGGAGAAGCTTGATGCGCGGTATCTCAAGGTTGTCGCCTACGTTCTCGTTACCTCGACCTGTCTGCTCTTGTAAGAAAGCAGGCAGAGTGTCGGCTGCGGGAGAGAAGGCGTTTGCAGTAGCTACTGCTTGGTTAGATTTAGCCATAATAGATAATTCCTAATTGCTAATTGATTAAAGGGCTCGAACATTTAAACCGCGTTTCGTAAAGTCAACGACGCCAGGAACTTCTACCCCAGCTTCTCTGAGTTCGCGATACGCTTTTACCGCAGGGCGGCGTTGCATGAGCTCAAATTCACCGGTCTTGAGAATGTGGGCCTGTAGTGCATCCCAATTCTCGACCTGTGGAACTATCTGCTCACTAATGGAAATAGTGGCTTGGTCATTTGAAAACTTGCTCAAACCATCTGATTCCAATTTCTGCATTAGCTGGTAGTCCACCTCTTCTTGTTGCTCTTTGAGGTGCTTCTCTTGCTCGGCAAGGTCAGCTAACGCTTGTCTGATAGCCAATCGTTTGTCGATCAGCTCGCTTGTGTTTAACTCACTCATGGTCGTCTCCATCCTTGTGAAGTTTGTTTAAGATGTGGAGAAGGTCTTCCATCTTCCCCAGTTTGGTTTCCAACTTGTCGTACACCGCTGTCTCCCACGTATCCTTGGAAGCGATCTGTATGACCTCGGTCTTCTGTGTCTGACCGGCGCGGTAGATGCGGCGATTGAATTGCTGGTAGTGCTCGGCGTTGTATGTCGGCGAGGACCAGATAACTGTTGTTGCTTTGGTCATGGTCAAGCCGTGACCTGCTGATTGCGGGTGTGCAAAGACAACTTTCAATTGCCCAGCTTGCAGTCGATCAACGATCTCACCGCGCTTGTGGGCAGGCGTCTCACCGTCGATAACGGCGTACTTGATACCGCGAGACTCTGCCAATTCCACGAGAGCTTCCCTCTCATGACGCCAGTTGAAGGCAACCAGCGAGTGTTTGCGTGCCTCGACTAGATCGATGACCAGCTCGTAACGCTCGTTATGTATCTCTTGTGGATTACCCGACTCGTCGTAGATCGCACCGGTACAGAGCTGGAGTAACTTCTTAACCTTTGCACCGGCATTGATTGCGTTGATCGTGCCTTTGCCTGTGTATAGGACGCTGTCCTCGGCAAGCGTTTCGTAAGCTGTACGGATGGAGCGGGGCAGTTCAACGTACATGGTGTGTACGCTCTGCTCTGGCATGTCGATACAGTCTTCGAGGGAGTAACGGATGTTGATGTCTGACAACTGAGCAGCGACTATCTCCTCGGCGTCTTCCTTATCGACCCACTCGTTTGCAAACCCGTTGAACTTCGGTGTGCAGACTTGGCCACGGAAGCTGTAGTAACGACGACCCAGACGTTCACCATCGTCAACAACGTAGGCGGGATGCCAGATGTCAGTAATGGTGTTGCTGTTCGGCGTACCCGACATGGCAATGCGGTAGTCGAGGTTGCGTACAGCTTTGACCAACGCCTTACTGCGCTGGCTGTCCTTGTTCTTGAACGCTGTGAACTCGTCGATACAGATCGTGTCAAACATGTCCATGATGTTTAGGTTCTTAGCCAGCCACTTGACTGCGTCATGATTGGTGATGACTACATCGACATCCGAACAGGCGTCGAACACCTTGGCACGGTTCTTGGCGTACGCGATTGAGTAGGTCATGCTGGGCGCGAACTTGTTAATGTCGTCACCCCAGCTCGCTTGCAAGATGGAGAGTGGCGCAAGTACGAGCATCCGATTGCCGCGCTGCGCAAATGCATCGATGACAGCTCTGGTCTTGCCAGTGCCAGGATCGGATGTAATAAGGCAACGGGGGTGGTCGAGGATGTGCTCAGTTGTTCGTACCTGATGCGCAAATGCTTCCATACAAGATCCGTCTTTATTAGTAATGATATTACTATTACTAATGTCAGTGGGCAAGGAAAACGACGGGGTTTTTGCTGGACCAGCAATAGCCGCAAGTCGTGCATCCCAGCGTTTTGCCAAGTTGTTCAGGGCATACGAGCTCATTGTTCTGAACCTCCGTGTGGTCGTAGTCTGTGAAGTGTTTGAGTGACCGGTCATAAGTGCCACTAAT
>MDSZ01039447.1_pt1 | contig 32337 bp, 12 predicted proteins | sample 811201 | NCBI WGS metagenome assembly MDSZ01 (sample SAMN05326647, study PRJNA326480) | marine metagenome | isolation source: seawater | place: Indian Ocean: North | collected 2010 | reverse complement strand
TCGCTTTCTTCTTCGACCGAGGCATCTTCGTCGTCGTCGTCGTCGTCCTCTTCTTCTTCTTCCTCTTCTTCTTCGTCTTCCTCTTCCTCTTCTTCTTCTTCTTCTTCTTCTTCTTCCTCTTCTTCTTCTTCTTCTTCTTCTTCTTCTTCTTCTTCCTCTTCAACTTTCTTTTCGTCTCCAGAGATGACGTATCCACTCTGACACAGCAGTTCGTACACTCTCAAAACTTTAAGCGGTTCGATTTTAAACATCGTTCTGACTTCCAATCTTTTAATCGGATTGGATTTGCCTCTCTCCTGACTCAATTTCATCAAATGATGTTTGACCATCAAAAATTGCGCCGGCAACATTCGATTCGTCACGCACAACTCCTTCTCTTGTTTACTCAAAAGCTCTACGCCCGGTAACGTAGCTAAATCTAGAGGAATGTACATTCTTTTCTTCGAACCAGAATTCATGTAATTGTGTTGGTCTGGCTTTACCGATCTCCCACCAGGGGAGGGGAAAATCGTGTTCGATTTGCTAGCGTCTCCAGCCGGTTGTGTTTGCGCCAACGGCAATGGAGTAAATCCTTTCTTTCTCGAGTGCGGCGATTCGAACGATTTCAGTCTGGCAAACTCTTCCATTCGTCGTTTCTTCTCCACGTCGTAGTTTTCACCCTCTTGTAACGTGGTGATCCCGTTCCGTCGATATTCTTTTAAAACGCCTATTCGCGTTCTAATTTTATTTTCTGCGGCTAAACCTTCCAACAACACGTCGTATTCCGATTGCGTTAAATATCGCATGAAGACTCTCAACGTTCCGTGTAAATCTCTCTCGTACTGCGACCGTTTCTTCTCGAACGTTTGTTGTTTCTTTACGTTCAACAAACCTCTCTCTAAGATAAAATTTTTCCTTCTCTGTCTCTCCACTAAACGCTCGTTGTATATTTCAATCATGCGTATTTTCAATTTTCTATCCTCCTCGGTGTCCAACTCTCGAAACTCCATCTCCGCCAACGGTAATTCGGCTTCGATGTCGTACTCTGGGTCAAACTCGTTCCTTTTTACGTTATACCCAGTCAACTCGGAGATGTTCCCTTCCGCTCGAATCTCTCCAGGTTTGGACATTTGTTGCAACAACGTCATCTCCACGTCTTGATTCAACGAACCGTTTTCATTTTCTCCGTTACCAGTTTCGTTTTCCTCTTTCAACTTGCTCTTCTGTTTCTGTTTCCTCCTCAATTCCGCCTGGTCTTCCTCGGTTAATTTCTTATGCGATTTCCCGAGAACTTTACTCATATCCGGCAATGGCGCCACCGGCGACTTCACGTACTCCTCGACGTAGTGTTGTTGACACTGACTCTTCGTTTTCGTCCCGACGTGTTCACTCACATCCGTCCAATTCGACAAACCGAATATCTCTACTCCTTCTAATAGCAGTAATTCCTCGTCTGCGCCCCAGTCTAATGTGAGTAGTGGAAACGATAGGTCGTCGACGACGTGATACGGATGTCCGGCTTTGTGTGGAAACGGTTCCACGCCTACGGAGAAACACTCGACGCACAAATCGACACCAACGCACGTCGCGCATTTCATTCTCACGACGTTTGAAATGTCCTTTTGGCAATACGAGCAGTGAAACAGGGCGACTTGCGCGTTGGAGAGGTTTTGGGCTTTCGTAATCGCCGTTCCAGTGGCCGTTCGACGTCGTTTGTTCGTCGATTGGAACGCATTTTTATTCGCTCCCCCCCCCGCGGTGGTGGTGGTGGCGTTCGACGACATACTAATGACTTTCAGTAGTGGGTCGTTCGTTCCCCAACGATCGATCTTTTTCTCCTCCTCCTCCTCCTCCTCCCTTTCTTCCGGTCCGTTTTTGCGCGATCTTCTTCTTCCTTCTTGTTCTTGTTCTTGTTCTCTCTCTGTTCTCCTTTCTCGGGGCTCGCGCGACAGGAGGAGGCCCGCGACGACGACGACGACGACGACGACGACGACGCAGTCTTTTTTTAGCGAAAGAGAAAGAGAGAACGACGATCGCGCGCAACTCTAATTCGCCTTTTTCCTTCTCTTTGACGATTCGTCTCTCAATACTTCTCTCGCCTCCTCCTCCTCCTCCTCCTCCTCCTCCTCCTCCCTTTTTTTGTGTTAAAAATGTGATAAAAATGTGTTTTTTCTTCGAAAAGAATAAAAAAAAGACAAAAGAAAAGACGAAGAGAACTTTGTTGTTTTTTTCCTCCTTTTTTAGGGTCCAACAAAAAGCTCTCTCTCTCTCTCAAAAGAAAAAAGACCAACAACAAAAGAGAGAAAGAAAGAAGAAACATCTCTCGTTTTATATACTATTACTTTACGTCCACATTTTTTTTTTGCGCGCAAATCGAGTACGTTTGTTGTTTGCACTAAAAGACACTTGCCAACTCGGAAAACGAGCACGAAAACGTAGCATTTGAATCCATGGAAACGTTAACTTTGAGAGGTGTTCTGGAAGGGTGCGTGGTAGAGTTCGCGTTTAGGCGGTTTCGGGCGGTTGACGACGCGCGAGAGATTGGGATTTTTTTTTTTTAGGTTCATCATCGTCGTCGTCGCCCTCCTCCTCTCGACATCATCATCATCGGGCGTCTGTCTAGGGCCTTTTCTCTCTTTCTCTCCGAGGGGCGGCGGCGTCTTTGTAGTATTCTTTTCAATCTAGACGCTCATCGCGTGACTGACATCTTCTCTTCTCTAAAACGCGTGCATCGATATCACCATCACCATCATCATCATCATCATCATCATCATCATCATCGCAACAGACACGAAGGCTGGGTGACATCCATCGCCACTCCGCTCGACAACTCTGACATCCTCCTGACGTCTTCCCGTGACAAATCCGTCATCTTGTGGACGTTGACCAGAGAGGAAGGCAACTACGGCTACCCGAAAAGACGTTTACACGGTCACTCGCACTTTGTCGAAGACGTGGTCATCTCCTCCGACGGGCAGTTCGCCTTATCTGGCTCCTGGGACGGGACCTTGAGATTGTGGGATTTGAACTCTGGCACGACCACGAGACGATTCGTCGGTCACAGCAAAGATGTCTTGTCCGTCGCGTTCTCCGTGGACAACAGGCAAATCGTCTCTGGCTCCAGAGATAAAACGATTAAATTGTGGAACACTTTGGGCGAGTGCAAATACACGATTCAAGAACAGGAAGGCCACACGGAGTGGGTTTCCTGCGTTCGATTCTCCCCTGCGCCGTCGAACCCGATCATCGTTTCGTGTGGTTGGGATAAGCTTGTCAAGGTGTGGAACTTGAACAACTGCAAGTTGCGAACGAACTTGGTTGGCCACACTGGCTACATCAACACTGTCACGGTGTCGCCAGATGGCTCTTTGTGTGCCTCGGGGGGTAAGGATGGCGTTGCCATGCTCTGGGATTTAGCGGAAGGCAAGAGATTGTACTCTTTGGATGCTGGGGATATCATCTACTCCATGTGCTTCTCGCCGAATAGATATTGGTTGTGTGCCGCCACGCAATCGTGCGTTAAGATTTGGGATTTGGAGTCCAAGAGCATCGTCGACGAGTTGCATCCGGAGTTCCCGCCAGTTGGTAAGAAGTCCATGCCGCCGCACTGCACCTCCTTGCAATGGTCCGCCGATGGTCAAACTTTGTTTGCCGGTTACTCCGACAACAAGGTCCGCGTGTACGTCGTCTCAAGAGCCTCTGCGTTCTAAATTGTATATCATGGTCAGTGATATTAAAATTTGATAAGACTGGATTTGTACGCATCCATCTAGAAGAGTAGTTTTCTATTAATACAAATAAACTATATGATTTATGATGAAGGTCTACGTGTATTTCGATCAAATAAAAGAACGCATCGTCTTTCACTCTTTGTCTGCTCTAAATGTTCTCTGCTTCTCTACATGTTTAAATTTACTGTTGGTGCTACTTCTCTGCTTGTTTACTTCTTTCTTTTCGTTCCTCCGGCGCTTCCTGATTCCTCCTTCATCGCCACGTCCATCTCTTCGCCACCACCGTTACCATGACCTGCTCCTCCTCCTCCTCCACTCGCGTACGCACTCGCTCTCTTCTCCGCCTCCTCTTGCTTCCTCGTCAACTCCATCTTTCTCAACTTTTCCATCTCCATCTCCGTCTTCGTCTCCACTATTTGATTCTCGATATCTCTCAAAGCGTCGTCGCACGTTTGCTTCCACTCTCTCATGGTCGCCAACATTTCTTCCACTCTGTTTTCTCTCCTATTCGGATCTCGTCCAATCGCCGAGTGGACTTCAAACACCGATAGTTTTTGATTCATCTGTCCTTTCACAATTCCGGGCCATATCACTTTTTCGATTAAAAAATCCTCAAGTTCTCGAACAGAATTCAAAGCTAATTTTTTCATCAAGATCTCGTAGGACAAAACTTTCGTTTCCATGGACAAAGAGACTACGGATAGCTGCTTCAACTTTTGAATCTGTTTTGCGTTTAATTCTTTCGGGAGTGAGGTATCTTTCTCGCGATACTCTTCAAAAGTGCCGAACGAAAACAGTTCGAGAAGACGAGTGCTCTTCTCATTTTTTGATGAATTCTTCTTTTCTAAAGCGCTCAAAAGTTCCGCGAAACCGGAGTAAATGTTTGACGAAGACGTCGCTTTTGTCGCGGTTTCCACGATTTCATCCTCTGTGGTGGATTTTTCGATGGAAGCGACGTAAGAAGAGATCGATTCTTCTTTTCGTTGTTCTTCGCGCATCGCGAGGAAATCGTCTTTGATATTTTCTTTGACTTACAAGCAGCTCAATTGTTTTTTTTTATGAAGCAATTTCAACAAGGACACAAAAAAGACGAACGAATTTTTTCTGCAGTTAAAGCGCAACATTGGCATCTATTTATTTATAAATATATACGTACCAACCTACATTTACAGCAAATGACTTCGAGTGGTATCATGAATACATATGCATATGTATATATATCCTCTCTCTCTCTCTCTCTCTCTCTTTGTCCCTCTCTTTACGTTAACTCCTCAACGACTGCTCGTAACATTCGATCGCAACTTTCTCGCGGCGTCGTCGGACTAGCCATTAAATACAAAACGTTACCAATCGGTCGGGCTTGGACGCCGTGTTTTCGTAACTTTAAGACGACATCTTTGGCAATATTGGAGGCATATCCAGTTGGGCCACCTTCTGGAACTTTTAACTCCATCGCGAAGACGCATCCGATGGAAATGATTCTCTCAACGGAGTCTAAAGAGCTCAGACGTTTTAAGGTCGTTTCGTCCCAGAATTCGTTCAATTTTCGAATCGGTTTTGTTGTTGTTGTTGTTGTTGTTGTTGTTGATGATGATGACGAAAACGAGGACGAGGACGACGGTAAGTTTGGATTCATCGTTTCATCCGTATACACCTTCAAGGCTTGCGCTGCTACCGCACATCCAATTGGGTACGCTGTGTACGAGTGGCCGTGCAAAAGCGCCTGCGGCTTCCCGGGGCCGTAAAACGAATCAAATATCTCTTCCGTCGTTACCGTAGCTGCCATAGGAACCAAACCACCGGTTAACAGTTTGGCATAGCATGAAATGTCCGGCGTTTCGTAATCGAGAAGTTCCCACGCACCTTCTACGCCTAGTCTCCAAATACCCGCGAACACCTCGTCGAGGACGACTGGAATCTTTCGTTGTTTACACTTTTGCATTAAAATAGATTGAAAAAGAGGATCGATCAAGATCATTCCGCCGGCACCGTGTAAAACGGGTTCCATGATTAATCCACCAATTTCAGGTGCCTCGCCAGATTTACCAAGACGTTCAGCGTTGTCGAGAACGGAGTCTATGAGCGCTTCGTATCGAGTTGCCGACGGGGAAGCTTTTCTCTTCTTCGTGTCGAACACGTCCGATTTATTCTCGAATTCGTCTAAAACAGCTGTCGAAGATGTCTCGTTTCCTACCACTAACTCGTCCGCGCATTCCACCGTCCATTTTCGATTTTTCAACGCAACCGTAGGCGCATTTAAAAACAATCCTCTGGGTTCGTACCAAGGCGTTTGTAAACTTCCCGTGAAAATCGAAGGCGATTGCATGTCCATAGCGCCTAATGTATCGCCGTGATAGGAACCATCTAAAGCTAATATTCTAAGTTTTGGTAATGAATTCAACACGTGCTCATCGCTGGCTTGTTTTGCGCGTTCGATGCTGTCTTTCGATAATAAACCAAGATTTACGTACCGCTGTCGAAACGCCATTTTAATTCCAACTTCCGTCGCTGTACTTCCATTGTCCGAGAAGAACACTCTTTTACCCCACGTTTTAGCTGGACCGTTGAGTATACCTTTAGCTGCTTCTAACGCCGGCGCGTGCGCGTTTTCAGGAAACATGACGTGTCCGTATCGACCACAGGCGTGCATAAGGGCTCGATGTAAACTCTCGTTTGCTTTATCGCTCGTTATACCTTGCGTCCACCACGAAGCGGCGGCGTCGAATCTGTGCTGCACCGTTTCCGTGTTCTCGTCGTATATCACAAAGTCATCCTGCGATCGTCCATCAATTACTGCCACCATATCTTTTTTAACCATTTCGTGTTGCGTAAATGGCCACCACAAAGTATCCAACGCGTCATTTGCCAACGCGTTTAATTTTTTCATGCGTTTCGCGTGCCATTGAACGAGATGTGTGTACACATCTCTGAAAGTGTCCTCTTGCGCGTGAACCCATTTTCGTCCGTCGCCTTCGTTTGGTAACTTTGGCAACGAGAACACTTTCACATTGGACGGCACGTTCTTTGCAATCGCCTCGTGGTTATCGTAACCTTCGTTGCTTAAAATGATACACGCGACGTCGTACCCTCTCAACAGTAAAGACTCGTACGATGTTAAAGTCACGGAAACGCCTCCTAACCGTCCATCGCCGACTAATATTGCCGGTAATCGACACCTCGCGAGCACGTTCGATTGTAAATTTCCGGAAGAGGATGGAGAAGCAACCCCTCCAGCGGTTTCCACGAGTGCGAATTTGTTCTCGTTTGTATCGCTATTCTTATCATAAAACTCTTGCAATCGATTTCGCACGGCATTCACGACGTCGTCGTCTGTCACCGGTCTCCCTTCCAGTTTCTCCGCGACGTGCGGCCCAGCGGCTATTTTCCATGCAAACTCCGTGTGACACCAGATGTTGTTATTGGACGTTTCGGTACTCTCGGCGTCGCTCGACGTGCCGCATTTCGCGGCGTGCGCGCCGGTCGTCACTTTCCCTGTGCTCTTCGTCCCAGAGGTGCTACACTCGAACACGAATCGCGCGTCCGAATCTTCCGGGAATCCGGTTTGTACTGGTTTCAAGAACAAACATTTCCCTCCCGCCGCTGCTTTGACGACCCCTCCGGACACTAACGTCTTCCCAACCCCCGTGTTACTCCCCCAGACTTGAAACGCTGGGTACCCGACGTTCAACGTGCCGAACGACGCGTCGTTGTTCTTCTTCTTTCTTTCCTCGTCGACTTTGGAGACGTTCTCTCCTCTCGGCGCGTGGGTCTTCCTCTTGCCGTCAAAGACATCATCATCGTCGTCGTCATCATCATTACGTTCGCTCCGCGTTGCGTTCAAAGTCGTCGTTGTCGTCGTCCTCTCTCGTCGCGCTGGAGGACATTCAAAGTTCCTTCTTCCTCGACGCGCGCATCGTTTCAGCACCTCTCGCGGTAGACGACCACTCCTCATCGTCGTCGTCGTCGTCGTCGTCGCATGCGAACGATTTTGTGTTGTTGTTGTTGTTGTTGTTGTTGTTGTTGATGATGATGTCGGTTGGGTTCGTTACTCCTCTGTGTTGTAAAGTGTTCTGTTCTTTTTATGTGTGGGAAATTTTTTTTTTCCAAAACACTCTTCTTCTCGACTTTGTTGTTTGCGCGCATTATTAGTATTATTAAAACTGTCCAAATAATAATGGTTTTACACGTGTGTATTCTTTTAGGTTTTAACAAAACACATCAAAATCGCATTTTTTTTTTCAAAGAGGAGAAGGAGGGAAGAGGGAGGAAAACTCTTTTTGTGTGGAATACAAAAAGAGGCTTTGAGAGAAGAAGAAGAAGAGAGACTCCCCAAAGACTCTAACTAATAAAAAAGTCGTTTTTTTGGTGCCGTCATAAATAATACATCGTCATAATAAAGACATCGCGACGACTGAAGAAGAAAGAGTCGCACCGGGGTGCAACAAACACCAAAAACGAAGAAGAAAGGAAGAAGGAAGGAAGGAAGGAGATGACCACCACGCGACAACAACAACAACAACAACAAAAAGTCATCGTCGTCGGCGGAGGCTTAGCCGGCCTGTCCGCCGCGCACACCGTGCTCGAAAACGGAGGCGCGGTTTTGTTGCTCGATAAGAGCGCGTTCTTAGGCGGGAATTCGACGAAGGCGACGAGTGGAATTAACGGTATGTTTTCGTTTTTGGATGGAGACTTTTTCTCTCTCTCTCTCTCTTTCTTTCTTTCTTTCTTTACGGGATCAAAACCCGTCGTCGTCGTCGTCGTCGTCGCGAAAAGCAACGACGACGCGACGCGGCGAAAGGACGACGAGACTTTTTTCGCGAGTCTTAAAGAGATGCGACGAGATCGTTGTTGCGTCGAAGAAAATTTGATGATGATGATGATGATGATGATGAGTCACCACCACGAAAGAAAAGGAAAAGACTTTACAAAAAAATATTAAGTAATAATACTAATACGCGTCTTCTCTTTCTCCATCCGAATCCTGTCTTTATGAACACCGTGATACGCACGCAATACACACGTAGGCGCGCCGACGAAGACGCAGAAAAGGGTCGGGGGCGCGGCGGCGCAAGATTCTGCGGCGGCGTTTGAACAAGACTGCTTGAAAGGCGCGGCTGGCGTGAACCACACGACCGCTCCAGAACATACCATTCCGTTGGCGAAAGTCTTAGCGCACGGGTCCGGATCCGCCGTCGATTGGCTCGTCGACCGGTTTAATCTCGATTTGAGTCTGATTTCTCAACTAGGCGGACACTCCTATCCGAGAACGCACAGAGGAAAAGCTCGATTCCCGGGGTTTACGATTACGTACGCGCTCATGGAAGCGTTGGAGGAGGTTTGTGAAAAAACGAATAACGAAAAAGCGCAGATTGTGACCAAGGCGAATGTGAGGAGGCTATTAAAAGACGCGAGTGGAGCAGTGATCGGATGCGAATATTCAGATAAGAAAGGACAAATGCATCAAGAGTTTGGACCAGTGGTTGTTTGTACCGGAGGATACGGCGCAGATTACACGAGCAACTCGTTGTTATCGAAATACAGACCGGACGTAACGAATTTACCGACTACCAACGGCGACCATTGCACCGGCGACGGGATTAAAATGGCCCAAGGAATTGGCGCTGGAGTCGTGGACATGGAATCCGTGCAAGTTCACCCAACGGGTTTAGTCAACCCGTCCGAACCAGACGCGAAAGTGAAATTCTTAGCCGCGGAAGCCTTGAGAGGTGTCGGTGGTATCTTGTTAGATGCAAACGGGAATCGATTTTGCGACGAGCTTGGGAGACGCGATTACGTTTCAGGTGAGATGAACCGAAACAAAGGTCCGTTCCGACTCATCTTAAACGGTAAAGCGTCCAAAGAAATCGAATGGCACTGCAAACACTACGTTGGTAGAGGCATCATGAAAAAATTCAACTCTGGGAACGAAGTCGCGAGGGAGATGGGCATTGACCCGTCGCATTTACGGGAGACGTTTGAGAAATACAACCGGTGCGCGCAAACGAAATCGTGCCCATTCGGGAAGAAATTTTTTCACAACGCGCCTTTGGATATGAACGACTCAACGTTTCACGTTGCCATCGTGTGCACAGTCGTCCATTACACAATGGGAGGTTTAAGCATCAATGGTGATTCTCAAGTTTTAGACGTGAATAAAAGACCAATTCCTGGTTTGTTTTGCGCTGGCGAAGCCGCCGGAGGCGTCCACGGGAGAAACCGTTTAGGCGGGAACTCTTTGTTAGATTGCGTGGTCTTTGGCAGAGTGGCTGGGATGAATATCGTCAAGCAGTTGAGAAGTGGGTCTGGTGGTGGTAACGTCAACGCCTACTCGAGAATGAGCGACGCGCAAGGCGCTTTGAACAGAGTCGCCAACATCAACGGGCACTTTAATCCGAAAATGGGCGCCAAGACAACGGCGTCTTCCTCTGGAGGATTAACCGAAGCCGAAGTTGCAAAGCACGATAAAGACAACGATTGTTGGGTGATTTTGCACGGGAAAGTGTACGACGTGACGGAGTTTTTACCGGACCATCCGGGAGGGAAGAAAGCAATCATGTTGTTCGCCGGTAAAGACGCCACGGAGGAGTTTGACATGTTGCATCCACCAAACGTGTTGAAGAAGTACTTACCTCCTGAGGCTATGCTAGGAGAATTGGTCGGATAAAAGCAAACTCAGATATACATAAAAAGAAAAGAAGAAAAGGGGAGAGAGAGAAAGAGAAAGAGAGAGGGAGAAAAAGAGAGAGAAAGAGAGACGCGCTCACGTCATTGGCACATATATACAGTATCATCAACTGTAATTCATATTCATCCGACAAGGGGTACTATTTCAAAAATTCTTTCGCTTCCATTTTATTACATTAAAATACTTGCGGTCTGGTCTGCACGACGAACAGTTTACCGTCCTCCGTAATCGCACCTTCGATATCTTGCGCCGAGTCCAACAAGTTTTCAATCGCCATTCCACTCTTGGCAATTGCGCTTAACATTTGGTTCCTGAAATCTTCGTTGTTCGATATCGGTTCGTTCGCATAATCGATGGACGTTAAACTCGCCTCGTTCATACAAATAGAATCGTATAAACCAGCGCCGGCGAAATCTTCCAAATCTTCGCCGTTAGAATCCGATCGAAAGATCAACGTGTTTTGTTGCATGAACAAACCTTTCGATTTCGAAGGGAACCCGTTCACTATTGGTCGATCTAAATCCGATTTCTTCACCGTAAAACTCAACGCGCGACCGGAAAAGTTGCCGACTAACGCTTCGCCCATGCCACAAACGAGTTCGCCGTAAATTTCAGTCTGGTCGTTCGTTTGTGGATGTACCGTGTGTAACACGAATGCATATTTCGCATTCACGACTGGTTGACACAACACCGCCATGTTCAAATCGTCGTGGTTCAAACCGGCTTTTTTGCACGACAAAACTGCTCTCTCGTTATACTTGGAAGCCCAAACGGCGCAGATGGTTTTCCAAGCTTCCTGGCCTTCCTCGGAGGTTTCCAAATCCCCAGGCCACGCTAAACTTTCTTTGTTGAAGCACGATTTGAGTTCGGATTGCAAGGTTTTCGGTGGTTTCAATAACGAGATGGTCGATTTGATGTCATCGATTAATGCTCGGAAACCATCGCCGTCTTTGGAGTCGTCGAATTGCTTTAAAGAGACAATTTGAGACTCCAGCTTCGTTTTCACTTGCGTATTAATCGGATCGTTCAAAGTCGCATTGAATGTTCCGAACGGTAACGCGACCGAGGCTGGTAATTGAATCCAATTTGGCGTGCGTCCTCGCAATAATTCCAAATTTTTTGATTTGCCGCCGACGACTTGGTCGTTGAATTGAGACGAATCCAATGCGAATTTTCCGGGCCATTGCTTTTGCTTGATAGAAATGCCAGATTCGCCCAAGGTTTTCACTTCAGAGGCACCTGCTCCTCCAGTCGGTTGTACGTCGGCCAATTTGATAGACTTGACGTCGATTTCATCCCCTTGCGCATTCGGATGTAAAGAAACACATTTGCCGTCCATCTGTTTCATCTCTTCCAAAACGTTAAAGTCAAAAACGGTCGCGAAGAACACTTTCTCGTTTCGAGCGCGGACGGACACGTGCGAGAGAATATCAGGCATGTCCGGCGTGACAACACCAACGCATCCAACTGGAATATCTTCCTCGCCAGAGACTCTTTTCGCGATAATAATCGTTGGCACAGAATACTTGGTGTTCTGTACCGTCGATAACACGTCCACGTACACGACTTGACCTTTAACTTGTACAGGCGAAATGACTTGCCATCGACCCATTTGCGCGACTCCTCGAATCATCGGATCTAACACGCGAAGCATTTGTGATAATGGAGCGGCTGGAGTACCTCTCACAATCTCTTCCGAGAATAATTGCAAAACGTGTTCGTCCACGTTCAATTTCGGTCCCATGTTCATAGCGGTTGGTTGTAAGACGTTGATGTACCGTTCCGAGATTTCTCCTAAAGCATTGCCAATACGGTCGCACACGGCTTTGGCTTGTAACCCCCAATCGTTTGAGCCGGATTGCGCGGAACGGATGACATTCTGCCAATCTTTCAAACAATAGACAAACTCTTGGTTTTCGCCAGTACTCAAACATAAGTTCTCCAAAACCATTCCGGTGATTTTTAAGACATCCAGAGGCGCTCTCTTGCTCATTTCAGCGATTTGCGCCTCCATCACTTGTCTCACGGCCGCTTCCAACGCCAAGTCTAAGTAAATGACATCTTTCAAACGATCGTTATCTCTGCCATCCGGCTTCGTCCACTGCCACAATTCTCTTCTCGCCTCTAAAATGGCTTCTAACACGTTCAACGCGTCTCCATTGTGTTCTCTCAATACTCTCGCGCATGTCAAGAGTTCTTCTAATCGAGGCGTAGCGACGTCGGCGACAGGCGGGATGTTGATTTCTTTACCTTTGCAAGCGTCTTGATGGTACCCGAGAACAGCTTCGGCGGCGGAATCTAAATCGGCGCCAGAGTGCACTGCTTTCAACGTCCGCAAATACTCAGTTAAATCTCGGGTTAAACCTTCGTATTGGTCTCTCGAGAATTTCGGTTCCGAGCAAATCTTTCGGTCGTATTCAGACATTCGTTTGGCGTCGATGTTGTTCGCATGTAAGTGGGCCCAATAGACGTTGATATCGCAATCTGACGCGATAAATTGCAACAACGCTTCGCAAATTGGAACGTCATCTGGGGACGTGTTGTTGTGTAACTTTTGGTGCCATTCTTCCATCATGCCACCTTTACAGTTGTTCGCTTGTTGAACAGCTAAGATTTCGTCTCTGATGCGTTGACCGACGTCTCCTGTCCCTCCTCGACCGATGGTCATCATGATCAATCGAACGACGTCGCGGTAAATGCTTTCGTTTCGATGGTATCTCGTCAACGCTTCGGTGCATTTCGCTTGCGCGGCACTGATTTCTCTCGGCTTGATGTTATAATCGTTGTTCCAAACGAGTTGCCGTAAAGCCATGAATCGAAACCAAACAAACATGGCGAGTAAACCGGCCTCGCCTTCGTCGTGGCAAGTGCTCAATAAATCGGCAGCAGCGTTGTAGCGGTGCATTAACGATCGCGTGCACCCTTCTTCGGCGTTGCATATTTGATCGATTGAGTTTTGCGCGATGGCGTTGCCTTGTTTACCAAACGCGCCAGTGTTCAACACGATATCGTCCACGTTCCATTCCTTCCTGGAGATGAGTTGGACCGATTCAATTGATTTGGCATTGATCGTCGGAGGAATGACAGGTTGGTTGGCAGCAAACGAATCGTCTTTTCTCTTGCGATCTTTTCGGTCGTGATCTCGATGTTCCTTCTTGTTTCTTCGTTTTTCTCTGTTTTGTTGATGTTCATACAAAGGCGACGGCGCCAACTGGTCGGTGTCTCTGTGCGCATAGAAATCGCCGTCACCGTTTTTCACCCACTCATCCGCAACGGTTCGTATCACGAAAATGATTCCATCGTCGTCACCACACGGAACTTCGAGTGTCACCGCTTTCAATTTGTTCCCGCAGTTTTCGAATTCTGTTTCCCAACTGTTCCCGGTGGAGCCCCAACTTCTAGGCGGCACCGTCGTCCAACCGGGCGGAGGTTGTCGCCACGTCCCGTCCGTTCTCGACGTAACGCCCCAGTGTAAGTTGACATCAAAATCAGCCTCGACGACGACATGTAACTGCAACATGTTATTCTTTTCTCTCGTTTCCACGTACATGTCGCGCACTAAATCGGTACCCGTTTGACCGGCGTAATATTTACCCCACTTAATAGTAGCACCGTTGGAGCGAGACTCGCAGATTTCTCTCAATTTACCGTTACCTCGCTCTTGTTCTTCTTGTTGCGGTCGTGTAGGAGTAGGAGCAGTAGCAACGACTGCATCGTTTTGCATGACGGGAGGAGCTGGAGTCGCTTCTGATGGTGCGGGCGAAGATACCCCTTCCTCGATGCCGAATCGTTTCATAATAGCTTGCAACTTAGCGCCACATTCCAACTCGGCAATGATAGACTCACTCGCTTCGCTCAACATCGCTTCTCGTTCAGTTTCACTCACTTCTGGTCTTCCTTTTTCTTCCCACTTTGTAAACGCGACGACTTTGATCAAATTGTCTAAAGCGTTGGACGGTTTCACATACGCGTTGGTAATCAACGACGGGGCAGCAGCTGGTGTTACTGTTTCTGATACCATCACCGGAGTTGTTGGAACAGTTGGAGTAGGTGTTGGAAGAGGAGAAGGCGTTGGAACGGCTGCCGTCGTCGTCGGAACAGCACCAGTATCGCCCTCGCCTCGTTTCCCGTCCAATTGAATCACGAAATCCTTCTTATTCGGCCCCGTAATCCACTTCCCTGTTTCCTCGTTCTTCAGCGCGAAATGAATCGCCTTCACCTCTGCGTCTAAAACAATCGTCAGTTTTGTCATTCTCGGAAATGGCGTTTGCATCGCCTTCTCTTTATACACCGTCGTCCCGGGTGGAAACAACTCTCGCGGTAACACGTGCCACGCGACCGCGTCGTCGCCTCGAATAACGCCCCAATGCAAAATCAATCCTTTCGTCGGTAATGTTGGCGTGCACTCCAGCGCGACCGTGTGTATTCCCGAAGGCGCCATCGTTTTCGAGCGCGCGACGAGCACCTTCTCCTCTGGAAGTTCCACGAGCGTCGTCCTCGTCGTTTCGCGCGCGCCCTCCCGCATCCCGGCCTCGACGTCTTCTTCGACTTTGCTTTTCGACGACTTTGACGACGACGACGACGACGACCACCGGAATGTTTTGGTCTTTCGTCGTCGTCGTCGTCTCATCGAACAAAGTTGTTTCCTCCTCCACCCGAGGACATCATCAAAACCATCATCAAAACCACTACTCCTCCCAGGGGAAGAAGAACTCTGCCGTATTCTCGACGATCCGGTCGTCAAAGTCGTCGTCGCTCGAATCATCGTCATCGTCGTCGTCATCGTCTTTTGTCTCTCTCTTCTTTGCACACAGCCGACAAAGACGATGATTTGATTCGATGATTCGAGAGATGATTCAAAAAGCGCGCAACAGTCTTTCTTTCTCTCCCAACAAAAGTATGGAGAAGTGTTTCTTCTTTTCGTTTTTCAAAAAAAATTTTCTCTTCTCTCTTGACAGAGGAGGAGAAAAAGAGATAGATATTTTTTTTTTTTTTTGAAAATTTTCAAACCCTAACTAAAAAAAGACCGTCGCGCTCTCTCTCTTCTTTTTTGTGTCTTCTCTTTTGGACCATACCATTATACTCTTTACTTCCCTCTCCTCCAGAGTTTAGTATTCGTTTACGACACACACGAAAGAAAGAGAGACGCAGTATTGCCAACCGAAGAAACGACTTTGACTGCTGTGGAAGACGAGGGTGCGTTGAAGAAGAGTCGTCATCGTCATCGTCATCATCATCAGTCGGAGGACAACAGAAGAGAGAGAGAGAGCGGAAGAAGAAGACTTTCCGACGACGACGAGGACGACGATCATGGAGAAAAAATGTTGGTCTTTTTACGCGAACGCGGTGAAAGAAGGGAACGTGCACGCGTTCGACGAGATGGAGGAGGAGGCGTTGGAAGCGATTTTAGGGGAGTCATTAGCATCATCGAAAAGAAGAGGAGGAAGATGGAACTCCGACGACGACGACGACGAGCCGGAGAGAAGTTTTGTGCACGTGGCATCTGGTCTCGGACGCGTGGAACTCGTGGAGCGCTTCGTTTCCACGAAGAAAGGCAGAGAGTTAATGGATGCACCAGAACGAGGCGATTGGGGTGGGTGTCCAATACACTCCGCCGCGGCGGGGGGACACTTGACGACCGTCTCTGTGTTGCTCAGCGCGGGCGCAGATCCCAACGCTAAAACAGAGCGAGAATTAACGGCGTTACACTACGCTGCTTCGAAAGGGTTTCCAGATATAGCGAGGAAACTTATCGAAGCCGGCGCAGATGTGAACGCCAAGGATACGTTAGGGAACGCGCCTTCGCATCGAGCGGCGAGCCAAGGGCGGGTGGCAGTGTTGAAAGTATTGTTTGAAGGACAAAGTACTGCTAAAATAGACGAGAAAGATAGCATGGGCCAGACGCCGTTGCTAGTGGCCGCAGAGGCGGGACAGGACGAGTGTGCGATTTTATTGGCAAAGTTAGGCGCAAACGTAAACGCGACGGATAACGAGAAGAAAGGCATTCCAGAGAGACTGCGAGGTATTTTGAAATCGATTTAGAAAGAGAGAGAGAGAGATGGATAGAAATAGAATACGAATAGACGCAGCAGAGAGCTAATACGATTAATAAAATACGGTTAGCTACGTACTTATCAATACTAGAATATATGTAAAATTACGACTCGAACTAAACGGAAAAACAATGCTCAAATCCTACTCGCAATTCCTCGAAACGCAACCGCCGTCCAATGAGGACCACTCTACTCAATCCGTCGTCTTGAAGTTCCAACCCGTCAAAACCATCCGTAATCTCGTAAACATCTCGCACGCCTTGTAAAACGAGTGGTGGTTTACTTCTACCAATACTACCGCTATCACTATTACTACTATTACTACTATTCAATATGCCTTTACACCGCAAAATGTCCGCGCCGTTTGGTTCATTCCTCTTCTCCCAAAGCAAATCTTCGATCCAGTTTTCAAACTTTTCTTTATCGACAAAACCTTTCGCGGTCAAACATACCGTCGTAATCGTTTCGTCGTGTTTACTGCCACTCATGAGCGTGGCTAAATCTTTTGCACCTTTTGCGAAAAACTTTTGTTGTTTCAATTTACTTTCTATCAATCGACTCTTTACGTTTCCTTTATAACTCTTCTGATCCAACACGAAAGACAAATCTACTCGAGACCGTTCACTTATGACCAACTTTGCATCTGCGTTTATGCTTTCCAATCTCTCTTTTATTCTTTCCATCTCCTCTTCCGTCTCAACCAAATCAGACTTATTCAAAACAATCGTATCTGCGTACGCTATTTGTTCTTGCGCTTCGACGTTTTCCATCAACTGCGTTTCGATGTATTTCGCGTCCACGACGCACACCACCGAATCTAACACGGCCGCATTTTCCGAATCTTCTAACAGAGCATCATCTACCCATAATTCTCCGCATATCGGCCCTGGATTGGCGAGACCTGTCGTTTCCAGTAAAATGTAATCGAACGCGCTCCTTTCGTTGATTTCATCATCATCATCATCATCATCATCATCTCCTTTCTTCTTCTTCTTCTTTTTCTCCATCAGTTTTTCTATGGTTTGTATCAGCGAGCCTTTTACGGTGCAACAGACGCAACCGTTATCGAGTTCCACCCATTCTTCGACCACGGCGTTCTTCTTCTTCTTCGCCTTCTTCTCTGGCGTCTCTTCCCCGTCCTCCTCGTCGTGTGTGGTCGTCACCAACATCTTTTCGATGCCTAAATCCGTCCCGAATTCGTTCAAAATGACGGCTATTTTGTACCCGTGATTGCTCGTTAAAATGTGGTTCACCAACGTCGTCTTCCCGGAACCCAGGAAACCGGTGACGACGGTTATGCCCACCACACCGTCGGCATTCTCTTCTTTCACTCCGCTCATTCGTGCACAAAAAAGGACGCGCAAAAGATGCGACAAATAATGGGTACTTCGTGTAAAAGGAAAAAAAGTGACGAATGATTTGTTGGCGTAAAGTGCTATACTCGTACTGTACAACAACGGAGAGGAGCGCTACGACTCGCGACGTCTCGCCGGCGTCGCTAACCCTAAAGAAGTTCGATAAAACGCCACGGCCGACGCCAGAATACTTTTCTCTCGCTCTTTACCTCCTTCTTCTTCTTCCCGGTCCTCATTTCCGTCCTTTTTGTCTTCTACTCTCGTCTCCGCGGGTGCCTTTTTTACTACTCCTAGGGGATTCGTATTCGTCTCCTCTTCTTTATCTTCTTCCGTCAACATCAGCTTGTGCGCGTCTAAAGTCGCTCGCGCTCGTTCCAAGGACTTTTCTGTTTCGTTCAACTCGACGTCCCAAAAGTCCTCCAGCGTGTGTAACATTTTCAAATCTCTTTTGTTGTTGGCGGCGTTCGCCGACGAGGAGGAGGAGGAACATTTTTTCTCCTCTTTCAAAACTCTCAAAAACGCCTTTTGCGCTCGTTTTTTCGATCGTTTCAACGTCGCCACTCGAGATTTCAAGTCAAACACGAGTAATTCGAGCCATTGAACGAACATGATCACCCCTCGTTTCGGTTTGGCCTTAGCGATTGATTCGATGATCGCGTTCTCGTCTTCGAGAAGAAGCGCTTCGTCCGCGGTTTCGTCCTCTTCTTCCATCGAGGGCGGCGCGCCCGCCACCCGCGCCGCCGCGGAAGTTGTCGTTACAGCACCACCAACGCACCGCGGTTCTGGAGGCGGCGTTCTCGTCGTTCGTAGTATTCCTTTGTCTTCTTCTTTGTTTTCTTCTTTTTCTTTTGCTTCCGTACTCGTATCGTCGTTTTCGGATTTCGTCGTCGTTTTCGCTTCCTCTTTCATGTCGTCGCTTGACGTTTTTGAATTTTGAATGGTCTCGCGTTTGTCCGTCGTGACGGGGCTCGCGCAATCCGTCGCTTCGATCAGGAATCCGAGCAGATTCGTCCCCCCTCCCGCGTTCTCTTCTTCTGCTTCTGCTTCTTCTTCTCTCTTTCCACCGTCCTCGTTTCTGGCGACGACGTGGATCGCGGTCGTTTTACGCGCGTTCGCTCCAGTGTTCCGACGACGCGCATTTCCGTTCGGATTCCGGTTTTGACGACGACGACGACACTTTCGGTCGTCGTCGTCCGCGGTGGTGATAGTGGTGGTGGTGGTCTTCTTCGCGCGCTTCTTCGGAGGCACCGGTTCCGGCGATCGCAGCTTCAACGGCACTTTCCGCGCGCGCTTCATCGAGCCAAATTCTCCTTTGAAATTTGAGGACATTTTTTCTTTCAAAAATTCTTCCTCCCAACTGCCCAAAGGCAAAAACGTCTTAATATCAATGCGTACCAAATAGGGTTGAAGAACACAGAATACTTTACTTTGGCACGTACACAACACAAGAAAAAGAAGAAGAAGAAGAGAAGGAACGCGACTCGGCTCGATTTTATGTGCGGTAGCGTACGTATTTCAGAGAGTAACAAGAGTAAAATGTGTATAAATATGTTTAAATTAAAGCGGGACGCCGGCGCGTCGGCAGCGTTTTAATCGCGGTGAAAAATTGTTTTGAACGCCTCCTCTTTCGAAACCTCTTTTTTTTCGCGCATGGAGAGGGCCCGAAGCGTCTTCACGACTGGCTTCATGCCGTATTGTTTAAAACTTTTCCCGTCTGCAGATCGCTCGAAAGTAGAGCCGGAGTACAGAATTTTATCGTCGACTGGCGACGGCGTCCAAAATTTTTCTTTCAAAGAAGGAGCACCGCGAATCGAATTAATGAGACGGTCGAGGTTCGATAAGCGGTTAATGGCCACCGCGTATGAAACCCAAACACAAAATAAGGAGAGCGCCAAGACAACATTTCCTACCCACATAATCTTGAGATTGTCAATAGTCGCGTCACATTCAAGCGAAATCGCTCGGAAGGCATCCTTTACGTAACCGCAAGTCACTAATTTTTGTGTCTCCGGAACGATTTCAATCAAACGAGATGCGTGTTCCGCAGCATCTTTGGCTCGATTATATTCTTCGGATGAAGCTATTTTACCGGCATACATGCGTTCAAAGTCAGATGCATCAACTACGTGTCGACGAGAACCAAGATTGTTATCCCAGGTACTGTTTGAATAAACGCAACCTTTTTCGGGATAAAAGTAGTACCCGTCGGCATCTATGTCGTTTCTCAACAGGCCCGCATCTTTCGCTGAGCATACCGTTTTGGCGTAGTTTGTTTTGGCATAATTCCCATTTGGACTGCAAGTTTCATTCACCGAAACAGCCACGTACTCCTGGCAAAGTAAAGGGAGCTCCCGAAGTGGATTGTTATCGACGATAATTTGGTTCACTTCGTATGTTTTTTCCAAAATTGAATTCCTAAGCATGCCAATAGTATCGACGGCGGTCGTAGCGCTCACGCATGGTAAGATATCCATCATGTCCATTCGCACTTCACCGTCTGGTTTAACAAATTCCCCCATCGACCAGCACATATCGTTCAAAAAAGTGCCCACCATCGTTAGCAAACCCCAGGAAATCCATGATAAAATCATAAATAGAGATGTGAAAACGGTCACCACGATGAGCAACTTCCATTGATCTTTGTAGACAAGAAAGGCAGAGAGAAGTATCGTCACGATCATGCCACCGGCACAGGCCCCTGCAATGCCTTGAATCAACGACTGCTGCTCGTTTACAAAGTCTTCAGCATCTCCGTATACTTCCTTAATATCATCAATATCGTCATTCAATTCAGAAACGAACTCTGAGTACGTTAACAATTTCGTATCAGTTCCATCTACTCCTAAGGTTGCCTCTATCTCCAATGTCGCATTTTGCATCTCAGACACAGAATCGTTCGCAATCGTCAACAAATGTTCGCGCGATCCTAACTCTACTAATTGCGAAACTATGACACCAAATCCACACAAGCTCATGATCGAAAAGAAAAAGATGACTAATTTCGTCGTTTGCAGCTGCTTCGTTGTGAACGGTTTCGGTTTGAACACGTTGTTGCAAGAATCGAAGCACATACCAAAACACTTCGTGATGGACACTGCAACCGTCAAGAGAACTGAAACAATCGCCAACAGTAACCCAAATCCTGCGAGAACGAAACCTGGAAGCGCCTGACCCAGGAGCATGCCCTGGTAATCTGCATCTTTCATCGGATTCTGAAACTTGCCCTCGTAAGTTGAGCCCGTGTTTGGATTATACCTCGGCATGTTGAATAACGTCTCCGGCAATAGCGATTCATCATTCGAAGTTTGTCTTTTTGGATAACTCTGATTCGTGTTCTGAACCTCTTCATCGTGGTATGGAGCCTCATCGACTCCCGTAGGCACCCCATCGTCATCCACAAAAGGCGGAGCATCATCTGGAGGAGGAGAAGAAGGGGGAGGAGTAAATAAACTACGTAACATTTCAATATCTGGAGGCGGTACTGGCGGAGGCGACAGCGGTGGTGGTGACGGTGGTGATGATGGAACTGGAGGTGGTGAGGGTGGAGGAGAAGGACAGGAGTTTGTTTGCACACAAGGCGGGGGTGGTGGTGTTGGTGGCGGCGACGGTGAAGGTGGCGGTGACGGAGATGGTGACGGAGGAGGAAAAGGCGGAGGAGAAGGGGACGGCGGCGGTAAAGGTGGCGGTGACGGTAAAGGTGACAGAGGTGATGGTGGAGATGGATGCGGCGGTAATGGAGCCGGAGGTGGACTTGGAGATGGAGGTGGTAAAAGTGGGGGTGGACTTGGTGACAGAGGTGGTGGCCTTGGTGGTTGGCTCGGAAAGAGCGGGGTTGGAGGGAGGTCTGGTGCTAAAGGTGGCGGGCTTGGTGGCAACGGCTCAGGTGTTGACGATCCATTTGTTCCGCTACCATTCGTAAAGGTAAACTTCTCCTGCATCGGCGAAATGCCAGCCATGATACAAACCATATTGCCATCTCTGTTTTGCAAAGAGAAAGACTCTGCGCATACATCACAGGCAGTCAAGTTTGCGCACGACGCTGTTGAAGCATTCGAACCACATGGTGTTGGAACACACATGATGCAACCTAGCATGCACTCAGTCGTGTCAAACGCTTCACTCATCACGGGATCAACCTTTGTAGAAGTCTCTTGGGAGTCAGAAGGTATACTTGTCCCATGTAAAACTTCTGATTCCGAGCCTTCAAGATTATCGGAAAATTGCGAATCCGTTTCTAGTTCATTCGTAAGAGCAGCATTGTTTGAGGCGAACACCGAGTTTTGTTCAAAGTAACTCTCAAAGTTCAAGAGCGACCGCCCCTTTGGAGTAAAAGCTTCACCGTCGCCACTTCGAATGTCAAAATGTTCTTCAATCTCGTCCAGCATGATTTTGTGAGTCCTTTGAAGTTGTGCAAAGTCTTCGCGGTTCTTCCTCCCAAACGTCATGGGGATGGTAAGTGTATGCGTCCTATTGAGCACGCTTTGTGAGTCAAGAGATGGCGTGGAAGCAAAATGTTCTCCTTCATCCAAGAGTTCGCGTCGCATACGTTTCCTGGAAAAGCCGGCACATCTCTTGAATTCCGTCCATATACTTTCCGATTTGTAACTCATCCAACCATTTGCATAAAGCTCCTGCGGATCCGAGAGTCCATCCAAGTACCTATTCTCTTCATCCACCCACGAGTTCCACTGACCTAAAAATGACTTGTACTTTCCGAGCATACTCATCACCGCGCCAAAAGCTGCGCGAGGAGAAACCTTACCCGTACGCATCCAAATAGTCCACGCATCGTTGCCTGCACCAGTTGCTTCGAATTCCGGATACATGTTTGAATTACCGCACTGATGATAAAACGGAGGAACGTTAAACTGCATCTTCCCAATGTGCCCGTGGGGAATTTTTGTCATCAACTCTTCGAGATAATAGAGTATTTCTGTATGATTCGTCCCAGCAAGCGAAGCGCCGCAGAAGTCTCTACTTTGTATAGCTTGTTCGCGAGTAGACGTTGGTCCACAACCAAAGAGAAATCTAAAGATAGAAGCAAAAGCAGCCTTCGATGTGGGACCATCTGATCGCGCGTAATACGTTCGAGTATCCTTTGTAATACCAAGAGGTTCATTCCAAGCTGCGGCGATTAAATATGGTTCCCAAGCTCTAACGATATCCATTCCTGAGCCGTGTGCACTTCTATAACACGGTAAGATTTCAACGTACATATCGAGCTTCAAACTAAGTTCTCCCAACGTTCCGCCGCCTTCCGAAGTGGCGAGCCAATCTATGGTGTCTTCCAACCACTTGATTGGACCAGATTCTGTGATTCCTCTCGGGCATTCAAACAAAGATCCCGCCGCTGTTATGAGCTTTTTGAATGTAGTTGGATAGTGTTTGGCAATCGGCTTGAATTGCTCGAAGCTCTTTTGGAACAACGTGTTATTTTGCAAAGTCGTCATACCCAGATGCGTAAAAATCAGTTCCCAAGCTTCTGGAACGTGTGGATTCGTCTCGAGTGCACTCAAAAGAATATTAGTAACGCGGGGTAGAATAGAGTTGCCCTCGTTGTAATACACACTTCGAAACAAATGCATCGCGAGACGAACATCCAAATACGAATCAAGACCGACATTCATGGCCAAAGGTATGGAAGCTGCGTGATCTATAGACGTTTCTCGTGTTTTTATTGCACCAGAAATATCATCAGTTTGAACAGGATTTTCAAAAGTTGTCCAATAACTGCTATAAATCCAGTTATATTTATCCATTTCCCAATGCCCATCGGGGGCCTTGTCAAAAGCAATCGCAGCCGCATGCATAGGTTGTCCAACCATAGTAGAAGGACTCCCACGACATCCAGTGTTACCCACAGCCATGTATGCCAGACGACCACACATTCCACCATCTTGGGATATTCGTGGGAGAGAATCCTTGTGCCAGTTTGATTCCATGCACTGAACTTCATAGCGCATGTAATTATCAGAGTAGTGTGCCCAAGAAGTGGCCAACCCTGGTGTCCGGTTAGTGTCTACAAATTCTTTCTTATCGGGCTCGGCAAGTTCATATCTCGACCAAATCCATTCGCACTCATCTGTCGGAATATGCGCAATCGTGTGTATCGAGAGTAATGGCCAAGGAGCCTCAGTTACGTCAAAGGTTGACGAAGCATAGCTTTGTTCATTCTTCTCCAACAAAAACTTCAACGCCGCGAGCGGAGAAGGATTCGGAGTTCTGGAGAGTGGAGCTGAGTTCCAGTTGTCTCGTCTTTTGTTAATGCGACACATCCTTTGAAATTCTTTCGAGGTAGTCCATACCGATGGGTCGTCTTCTCGCGCTGTCGTTGAGTTCATGATCCCACGTAAATTACGGTACTTATGGGCAAACGATAAAACCAAATCTGCAATGCTGTCGTCATCGTAGTAATAGGTCAAGAAATTTTTTAAATATCGGACATGCTCGATTACTCGCGGATGCATCGGCATCGAAAGCGAGAGGAATGACTTACGAAGTGGCACATCTTGCTTACCCCTTTGGTTCTGAATCCAAGTCCATATTGGATCATCGGCCGATATGCTTGAGGTATTCTTCGCATCCTGTTCATTCAAATCGAGAACCAATTCTTCCAATTCTTCCGACCATGTTTCCGTGCCGATCACCGCATCGTAAAGATCTCTAGCCTCTTGAGTACCTGCGTGGGGTGTCTGGGTCAGATATCCGCGTCTCATGAAAACGTGAGACTTAGAGCTCCTTTCTAGAGTCTGAAACTTCAACGAACCACCAAAAATAAGCGAGCATTCTCCCATGGTCGCACCTTGCTTTGGTTCAAACATTACACCTATGCATCCGACCGAATCTTTGCACACTTTCACACATGTATAGATCGCGGCAGAAAAGCTATGACTCGCAGGTGCGCTGCGGAATTCATAAAAGACAAAATCGTCGTCTTTATCCATCGCATGCGACAATTTCGAATACTCGACGGAATTTTTGAGCACGTCGTCCATCGCAGGTGGCAAAGAAGTTTCCAAATCTGCGCTTGCAGGTAAGGTACACGTCTCAATGGCAATGGGTTTCGTTGTTGAGTTGCACGCGTGGTTAGAGTAGCACTGTGAATTCGCAGAGCATGAAACGTCTCTCATCCTTATGCCACCAGTAGCTGGGGGTACTGCCCTTTTGCACTCCCCCCAAGCACCCTCTGTCCAGCTCGGATTTGTCGAGCAGTCAGTGGCGTCGCCAACCTCTCCGTATCCTTCTTCGTTTTCGATGATATTATCTACTCCAATCTTCAGTGAGCACGGACCATTAGTAGATTGGCCACTTTTGGTCCAGCCATTGAGACAAGTGCACTTATTGTGCCAACTCCACGGGGACCTTTTGTGCATGACTTTTTCACACGTGCCGTGCTCGCACTCGTGCTCACATTGTAGACACTTTTCGTGTTTCAGACACGATTGAAGATTCGCAGGTTCAGCAGCTTCGCATTGCGCTCGACTACTGATAGTCCCATCACTTTTTGCGCAGATATTTTCTCGTGTTTTTGTGTTGCGATCCGCTTGTTCTAAGCACACGTCGTGCGGCGCTTTTGTACACTTTTCCCATGCAAGCGGAGTCCACTTAGAACTTTTCCACCAATCAGAGTCTTCTGGTTTCGCGTAGCACTCTAAATCGGTATTGTTCCGAGGGGGGGCAAAGCAGCAGCCAGAATCCTCACACGTTTGTCTTCGAATGCTTACACTTTGAGCCGCACTGCGAGTACTTCTTTCGTACAAAGCGCACGGCCTGCGCACAGCCGATTCAGACCGACACCAGGGAAGACAGCTGAAAGTGTTACAGCTTCGATACGTCGCTGGTTTTTGTGCAATACCTCCGCAGAGAGCATCCTCCGCCTGACTGTTATCCTCGATCGAACTACCTTTTGGCGCGCAGAACACGTTCCGAGTTTGAAAACCCTCTCCGCAAGGTTTAGAGCAAACGCTCCACGGGGCGGTGTTCCACGCCAACTTATTCGAGTTAAAAAAGCTGTGAAGAGGGTGTGAACTCACTTCAAACTCCGTTAAATTTTCTTTCTTGACTGGATGCTCATATTCAACGGGCGTAAAAATATTCTTGCCGAAATCTGAGGATCCCTCTGGTGCTTTTAGTTCGCTATTCACACTTCGACCATGCGGCATGTTTGAAGTTTTGCACGGTTGCGCATACAAAATGCAATTATTCGTTGCGTCATCGTAGCTTATTTCGGTGCAGTCTTGATTCTTGCACGCCGCGATGCAATCATTGAGTGAGTTTTCGCTGCGAGTCTCGAGTTGTGTCGATGTCGAGCAGTCTCTTTGCTCGCATACACGTGCGTACCCTTCTTTCGGATCTGGATCAGTGCGAATCACTTTCGCGCAGCGGAGATGTCGTTCATCATTGTGTCCGTACCAACCCATCCATTGATTGTTCTGCTTATCTTGCAAACCCTGAAGAGCTATACCAGTTGCAACAAAGCCATCCGGACAGTTGGTGTAAAAAAGATTGCGAAAATCACCGTGATTGACTTGCTCGTGTGCACCATTTACTTTAGAAAGGAGCGTGCTATCGTTTGTCCATCCTTCATCTCCATCGAGCGTAAAACCACTGGGGACCCCGCAACGTGCCAACACTCCTTGCTCCGTGGGATCAGTCTCGTTGTTCGCGAATGCGAGTCCTGTGAGCACTTCTCCAGCGGGGCAGACGATTTTTAAATTCGGGTGCGATTCGTGGGTATGGTCGCTAGGAAAGTTTCGAATCTTGGCATAATAATTAGCGGGCTCACGAAACAGCGTTTCTGACGAAATCCATTCACTCAAATATCTTTCGCTCTTTAGGCAATAAGAAGTATTTCCAGAGAAAGAACATTCAGAAAGTAAATCCCCGCTCTCTGTACAACGCATGGACTGAATTGGTCCGTGTAACTCATCCGTAATCATGACCACTTCTTCGCCGCGGAATTTCGTGTTTTGAAAAACAAGATCGAAACCAAAGTGTCTCGTATCTGAAATCTCATCGCAATCACAATAGCCCCATGTATTTTTGTTGCCATCCGTGTAACAGATGGGACGATTTCGCTCGGGTTTAGGTCCCTCCCCCCAATCCGAGGTATCTTGTGGAACAAAGCATAACTGACGCCAATCGTCGTCATTGGACCATTCATCTCTGAAAAAGCCTCCCCAATTGTTTCCATGATGTCCTCCGATGTCGCACGGAAAATTTTTCCCATTACCACCACACGTAGACTTGTGACGATGCAGGTACAGCCCGCCCGTAAAGAATACACTTGCCGACGTGTTGATTGAAATCGTGCTTTCATTCTGAACGGAGAAGGATTTTGGGTTATCGCTCGCTCTGGCGCTGAGTCGCGGGAAAATTTTTGAATCTCCAGAAACTGTTGCGTATAGGACATCCCAAAACTTTCTCCACCTAAGATCAGCAAAACCATGTCCACCTTCTCGGGCGTCCATTCGCTCGCGTATATTTTTCACGTCAACGACGGCCGGGTCAAAGTTTTTCTTCCCGCTTATCGGCAAAATTGTCGAATTAAAGCCATTCAGATCGACATTCTTTTGCTTTTCGGCGAATGTTGTCGGATGATTTCTTTCACCTTTTACGGAGAAATTGATCTCTGGTTGCCAATCCCATTGGTGAAGCCCGCCACGTTCCCTTGCAAAGGATTTAAGAATGAACACTTGTGGATAGGCGGGGGTCTTTCGAAGCCTGATACTCTTCGAACGCATGCGACACACAAAGTTTATCTCTTCGCCTCTCATGCTCGTCTTTGTGTAACTGAATCCGACGCAACGGTCGTTCGCTACGCAACGCTGAGCGCAGAACTCGGCAAATTTCGAGTCTCTTGAATGGTGCAACTGTTGCGGGTTACCGGGAAGAGGGTCAACCATGTTTTCATATGAATGTATCAAGTACGGTGGGACGTGCTTGTAGAAATCGCGAGAACTGTACGATTCGTAAAGGTCACCACCAATTGCAATCGCCCGCTCGTACCTCTGAAATAGGTGATAATCTTTGTCGACATCGAGGCTGCCGAGATCGTGCCAGGACGTTGGTGAGTTACAATCCGTGGAGGTATCGCACATGCAAACTTGATGCCTGGGATCTTCATAATCGTACCCAAAAATCTTGTTTCGACCATCCAGAACAAAGTCCTTCCAAAGCATATACGGTTGATTGACGTTTGGAAGCTCACCACCGAAATCCACATCATTTCGCTTTATACGTTCAATCGTTTTAAAATTTCTGATTGGACCAACGAGTGGGTAGTTCTCCGGTCGCACGATATAGTCGCCCTGTTTTTGCAAAGTAGTCTCGGCTGCTACGTCGACTGTTTTATCCCAAACACCGACGCAACCCGTTCTTTCACCCTTCAGAACTTTAATTTTCGCCTCATCCGGGATTACAGCCGCGCCGCGTTCAACAAACAGCACATCTTGCTTCACTCCCCCAATTGCAGAAGAAGAACCGAGAACGAATTGAACCTGATTTAGTCTGTACATCGGAATGCAAACGTGTGCCCCTTCTGCAAAACCATACTTCGCACCTATGCCGGCGGCACAATGGGTGTGCTTCCCGCACCCGCTATCAGCATGAAATTTTCTCTTCGCTTTGCACGAGCTTTGGTATTCTGTACAGGGCATCATTCTCCTGGAATCTTTTCGAATGGATGGACCATAGTTACCAGCGTTGCAAAAACCGTCCATACCGTTTTCTAAGCGCAAAAAGAAGCGCTGATCATCGACTTCTTTTTCAAAAACCGTCTGAAACTCCGACGCGTTTCCCCAAGTGCTGGCAGGATACTCCACGCCTAAGTATTCCAGAGTCTTGTTTTTGTAACTACTGGGATAGAGATACGCAGTAGATCCCGCGGGGTTCGCCTGATTCTTTTTATATTCAGAGCAACACGCTGGATATATGTATCCATAGTCCGCCGTAGTCTTATTAATGCAATGCTTGGAAGGACCACTGGGTACAGAACTGACTCCATGGCCGGTGCCTTCGTTCCAAATTCCAGTGGTAGCCTCAGTGACAAAAACACCCTCGTCGTTTTCTCCACAATCCGTAGAAGACCACAAGTAGGACCCAGGGCATGTAAGAACGGAGTATTTTCTTGGTACTCCAAAGTAAATTTCGTCCACAGTACACATGCGTGCACCTTCGGCTTCGCAATATCCCTTGGCTGTCGCGAAATCAACCCCGGGATTGTTTTCAGGGTAAAGGTTCTCCTTTTGGTCCCAGTTATGCTGATATTTCCAATGCTCACCTTTAGGAATATTCAGCCACTTGTTCGTAGGTTGAAAACATCCAGTAGGTTTTCCTGCGATGTAAGCAGGATGACTATCAACTGAATTGATTGCAGCCCAGCTTTGATCTGGACCATCGTCAAACTGTAGTGTTCCGCACTTGCGCAAGGACGGATGACCCCCTAACAATCCATATCCGCCAAAACCATCCAAGCCACCACCATAATGGTGCCAGATGCCGGGGGCATCTGCCAAAATATCTTTCACTCCCCACGTTGTGCCGAGTTCTTCGCAAGATCTAGTGACATTACACGCACCGTAACACGTTTTCGATGTCTCTGGCTTTGAAAGCTGGAACTGAAAGCACTCATTGTCACTCAAAGCTTGCCCCGCTTCTCCTATGCACGTTGCAGTGCGACTTTTTGTGAGCTTACATTCAGCTGAATCACCGCCTCGTGATATATAGGTTTGGCTATTATCCGACGGCGCGCAATCCGACCACGGACCGACAATCCACCTACGTTGAATTGAAGCTTGCCAAACGTAAACCTTAAAATCCTTCGCTTTCATGGTTGTGGGTTCCGATCGCCTCAACCCGCAGTCAGAGAGTCTGCATATTTTAGATTGTTCGTTGAACGATATCACGTTGCAACCGGGTGTGTTGCGACATGCGCTCATACAATTCATCGTCGTGTTAAGCTTACTTGTAGTGATGTGCTCACAACCTCCTCTACCTGCCACCATGAGATCTTGGCCCTTCCACGTCCAGCTGACTTTATCGGTTGGATACTCGCCGTAGGTGTTATTTTCTGCGCGCAGTGCGTCACATCCATCATCACCCGAACCCGGTTGCGGGTCTGCAAATCCAACGTGATATTTGCAAGATTCACCCGTAGTCGTTGATCCTCGACAACACGTTGATCCACATTTTGTGATTGTCGTGTTTGAGAGATCGTCACCTTCTCTAGCGTCGTGCGTCACTTCGCATCCGGGAATATTCGACATGCTCGTGGTGCGATAGCATCGGAAACCAACAGTTTGCTTGGGTGACCAACAGCACCCCCAAGTCTCGCATGTAGATCTTCGTGATGTCAAGGAAGCGTATTTTGACTCGTCGCTCGCGTAATATTCATCGCAAGGTATTCGATCTCCGACCGCGGGGACCGCACAACCCTCTGCGCACGAGTGTGTGTTGCATTCCTTCGAAATTATAGGATTTTTCCCACAGAATGCATCGTCCAGAGTGTTTCCATCAGTTCGATTTACGCAAGTAGAGCTTCTCGTCGAAAACCCGCCTCCGCAGGTCGTTGAGCACTCACTCCACGTTCCAAACTCCCAAACGGCGCCGATAATGTCTTGCGCAAAGCAGTCGGTGTAACCCCACGTGCCCGGGAGCGATGTCATGCAAAACGGACGGTCGGAAAAATCAAGCGCCACGTCCCAATACTCCTCGTTGTTGTATTCAAAAGGGAATTTGCACGGGGCACCGTTCGCGTTTCCTTCGCAAGTGGATAGAGCACGCGAGTAGACGGTGATTCCCGGAGACGCGACAAGGGCACTCGGCTTTGGAAGCGAATTCAACAACACCGCGTTGAACTTTGTTTCTGAAAGTATTGCTCTCACCGCTGGATTCACTCTCCCTCCCTTCATTTTCGCGCGTGCGTGCTTCTTAGAAATGGCCTCGCACGTCGTGCCAACCTCGTTTACTTGTAAACCCTGTCCCGATTCGATTGCCTCGATGACGTCCCACTTCTGCGCGTCCCCATCGCTTCTCACGACGCCATCCGACGTCGCGCCGAACGCATCGACGAGATCTTCGCGAGATATTGCAGCAGAACACGTGTAAAAACCAGCGCACCGATGATCCGCGTTGCACACGTTTTTGATATCATCGATTGTACCATTTATGGCAGCATATATCGAATCCACCAAATCGCTCGTCGGCAAGAACACATTTTGGTTCTCCACGAATGCTTTCGGCACCCGTTTCTTTCGATAAAAATCGGATTCTTCGCTCTTTCTCAACGAGTATCCTCTCGCCACGAGCGTGCACTTCATCTCGTCCAACGCGTATGAAAATCCTGCGCACGCTTCTCCAATGTCGTCGCACGTCTGTTCGCAGTTTTCCAATCCCGACACGCGCTTCGCGGCGAGTTGCTCGCCGACCGAGGCTATCCTCGACCCGTGATGAAAGTAGTTTTCTGTCGTTTTGGCGCGAAGAAGTCGCGCGACGCATGGTCAGTCTCGCGAATAATCGCCGTGGTTGTTCTATCGTCAAAAAGTCACGCATCGCGCGCGCGAGCAAAGAAACAAAACGGGGATGCACATAAACCGGGGGGTGGATGTTGTGGGCATTTCGCTCTCCAATATAAAAGAGAGAAGATATTTTTCTCACCTCTGGCCGCAGATTCCGCCAATAAACCTCGTCTTTGGTGGGTCCTTCTCCCACCGCGAACCTCGCTCTCTTCGATCGTCCCCTCGCCGCCAAAAAAGAACAACACCGCACCAAAGAACACCGCGGCGACGAAGAAGAGCGCGCCGCCTCCGCCTCGGGGCGTTCTTCTTCGTCGGACATCGAAATCCGCCAGCAGCATTCGATTTTTTTTTTGCGAGTTTTTGTCGTGTCGACCGTTGTTTGGCGCACGATCTTTCTCCTTCCCTTCTTCGTCGACCAAAGCCGCGAGAACAAAACGACGACCACGACGACCACCCCAAAAAGAACCGGGTTCGGGTCGCGACGCCATTAGTATTGTTGTTGTTGTTGTTGTTGTTGTTGTTGTTTCTCTTTGAGCCGGTCGTCGTCCTTTAACAAAGCTTTTGTGGCGTGTTTTTGCAAAAGCGCCACACCGACGAAAGCAAACTTTTACGGAGTTTGGAACGCAAAAAGTGCAAAGGGAAAAGCGGAAATGGTCGACAAAAAAAAAAAGAGGAGATAATTTGAAACCCTAAATATAACACAAAATATTCTGAGTCCACCAAATGCAATAGTTGTCCACCGTTAGGGGTTCGCCCAAAATATCGAAAAAAGAGCTCTTTTCTCGTCATTTATTTACACTATGGCACGGAAGCAGTCCGTAACGGACAAGACACCAACAACGCCATCAGACCACTACTCGAGGAACACGCGAAGAAATGTTATTTGACATGGCAATACATCGACATGAACGATGGTAAACTTCTACAGGATGACTTGAAAACTTTTGACGATTGGAAACAAAGTTCCGGTTGCATTTCAACATCTGTAGGAAGCTACCCAAGGATGACATACCCAAG